>ERZ842401.3087-NODE-3087-length-21121-cov-49.019273_pt1 | contig 21121 bp, 15 predicted proteins | sample MGYA00521270_ERZ842401 | MGnify/ENA primary metagenome ERZ842401 (study PRJEB31892, sample SAMEA3878208) | bioreactor metagenome | biome: Moose rumen | place: Sweden | collected 2011-10 | study: EMG produced TPA metagenomics assembly of the PRJEB12797 data set...
ATACCCATCGACAACATCGTGCAGGACTGGAACTACTGGCCCGAGGACCAGTGGGGTAGCCATCAGTTCGAGGCCGCCCGCTATCCCAATCCGCAGCAGCTGCTCGACAGCATCCACCAGTTGCATGGCCGCTTCATGATCAGCGTCTGGCCTAAGTTCTATTGCAATACCGATAACTATAAGGAGCTGGACCAGAAGGGCTGGATGTACCATCAGGCCGTAGAAGACGACATCCACGACTGGGTGGGCCGCGGCTACGTCGGTTCGTTCTATGATGCCTACTCGGAAGGAGCACGGAAAATGTTCTGGCGGCAGATGAACGACAACCTCTATACGGGTCTCGCCAAACCCTCAACTCTCAACTCTCAACTCTCAACTCTCGTTGACGCTTGGTGGATGGATGCCTCGGAGCCAAACGTACGCGACTGCACCCCCATGTGGTATCGCAAGGCACTCTGCGGCCCCACGGCCCTCGGCACCTCAACCGAATATTTCAATGCCTATGCGCTCGTCAATGCCCAGGCCATCTACGAGGGACAGAGGAACGCACACAATTCTCAAACCTCAAACCTCAAATCTCAAACCTCAAACCTCAATGCTCCCCGCGTGTTCCTGCTCACCCGCAGCGGCTTTGCCGGACTGCAGCGCTACAGCACCGCCACCTGGAGTGGCGACATAGGCACCCGTTGGGAAGACATGCGGGCACAGATGACGGCTGGCCTGAACTACTCGCTCAGTGGCCTGCCCTTCTGGGGCATGGACCAGGGCGGCTTCTGCGTGGAGAAGCGCTATGTGAAGGCTCAGCAACTCTTCGACAAGACCAAACAGGAAAACGAGGACCTGAAGGAGTGGCGCGAGCTGCAAGCGCGCTGGAACCAGTTTGGAACGTTCATACCCCTGTTCCGTGCCCACGGCCAGTGGCCATTGCGCGAACCGTGGAACGTGGCGCCCGACGACCATCCCGCCTACCGCTCGTTCGTGTTCTACGACCGGCTGCGCTACCGCCTCATGCCCTATCTCTACTCCATGGTCGGATGGGTGCACCTCAATGACTACACCATGATGCGTGCCCTGGTGATGGACTTTGGCAGCGACCCACTGGTGCTCGACCTCAAGGACCAGTGGATGTTCGGCCCGTCGCTCATGGCTTGCCCCGTCAGCCAATATAAGGCCCGCAACCGCAGTGTCTACTTCCCCCGGCAGTGCGGCTGGTACGACCTCTACACCGGACAGCACATCGAGGGCGGCCAGCGTCTCGTTATCGATGCACCCTACGAGCGTATCCCCGTCTTCGTGCCCGAAGGGAGCATCATCCCCTTCGGCCCTGCTATGGAATGGAGCGACGAGAAACAGGCCGAGATGATAAACCTATATATATATGGTGGTCGCGACGCCCACTTCACGCTCTATGAGGACGAAGGCACCAACTACAACTACGAGCAGGGCAAATATGCCACCATCGGCATCCGCTACGACGACACCCAGAAGACAGTCACCATAGGCAAACGCAGCGGACAGTTCAGCGGCATGCTGAAAACACGTCGGTTCAACGTGGTTTACATCACGAAGGACAACGCCCGCCAGCTGAACCTCGAAAACCCTGAGGGCACGATGGTAGAGTATGACGGCAAGCCGAAAAGCATCAAGATGGAATAACTAAATGGCAACATAACATGAAGAAAACCACTATCTTTGCATCGTTAATGACACTGACAGCGATGACGACAACCCAAGCACAGGTCTACCTCGACCCGCAGGCTCCGCTGGAGCAGCGGGTAGAGGATGCGCTGAGCCGCATGACCACACACGAGAAAATAAAAGTGCTGCATGCACAGAGTAAGTTCACCTCGGCCGGTGTGCCACGTCTGGGCATCCGTCAGCTAAATATGGACGACGGCCCCCACGGTGTCCGCGAAGAGCTGGAGTGGAACTCGTGGAAGGCTGCAGGATGGACAAACGACTACATTGTGGCCTTTCCCTCGCTGACGTGTCTGGCCGCTACGTGGAACCGCGACCTCTCGCGACTCTATGGCAATGCCGTGAGCGAGGAGTTTGCCTTTCGTGGCAAGGACATCATGCTTGGCCCTGGCGTAAACATACAGCGCACGCCGCTCAACGGGCGCGCCTTCGAGTATATGGGCGAAGACCCCGTGCTGGCGGGCGAGATGGTGGTGCCCTACATAGAAGCGGCACAGCAGAACGGGGTGGCCTGCTGTCTGAAGCACTTTGTGCTGAACGACCAGGAGACCGACCGCTTCTCGGTGAACGTAAACGTGTCTGAACGGGCTATGCGCGAGATTTATCTCTACCCCTTCGAGCAAGCTGTGAAGCGTGCCCACGTCTTCACCATCATGGGTTCGTACAACCTGTGGAAAGGCACTCACTGCTGCCAGCACGACGAGCTGCTGAACGGCATACTGAAGAAGGAGTGGGCGTGGGACGGCGCCGTGGTCAGCGACTGGGGCGGTGTGACCAACACCTACGAGGCCGCTACGGGTGGCATGGACATCGAGATGGGCACTGGCACCGACGGCAAGATAAAGGAGAGCGAGTTCACCTACGACGACTACTATCTGGGCAAGCCCTTCGAGCAGCTCATCAACGAGGGCAAGGTGCCCATGTCTGTGCTCGACGACAAGGTGCGCCGCGTGCTGCGCACCATCTTCCGCACGGCCATGAATCCCAACAAGGTCATTGGCAACCAGTGCTCTGAGGCCCATTATGATGCTTGCCGACAGATTGGGGAGGAAGGCATCGTATTACTTCGAAATGAGAAATTAAGAATGAGAAATGAGAAATTGACTACGCCGATTCTGCCGCTTGAAGCCTCTAAATACCAGCGTATCCTTGTGGTTGGCGAGAACGCCACACGCTCCCTGACCCAGGGCGGCGGCTCGTCAGAGCTGAAGACCCTGCGCGACATCACCCCTCTCGAAGCCCTACGCAGCCAATTGTCAATGCTCAATCCTCAGCTGACAATTGACCACGCCCAAGGCTATGCTTCCGGCCGTGCCCTTTATGACAAAGTAGACAAGGTGAAGCCTGAGGAGAACGCCCGTCTGAAGGCTGAGGCCCTGGAGAAAGCCAAGGAGGCCGACCTTATAATATATATAGGTGGACTGAACAAGAACCACAAGCAGGACTGCGAAAACGGCGATCGCGAGAGCTACGACCTCTCGTTCGGTCAGAACGAGCTTATCAGCGAGCTGGCCTACATCCAGAAGAACATCATCGTCGTGATGTTTGGCGGCAATCCATACGCTACGCCGTGGCTCGACAAGGTGCCCGCTCTCGTACACTGCTGGTATCTTGGCAGCGAGGCCGGCACGGCGCTGGCCAATGTGCTCACCGGCAAGGTGTGCCCCAGCGGCAAGCTGCCAGTCAGCTTTGCCAAGCGCTACGAGGACTACCCCTACGTGAAGTTCGGCAAGGATGCCTACCCTGGTGTCGACAAGCAGGTGTACTACAAAGAAGACTTGTTAGTGGGCTATCGTGGCTTTGAAAAATACAAGACCGCTGCCCTATTCCCCTTCGGCTATGGCCTGAGCTACACCACCTTCAAATATGGCAAGCCTGCCATCAGCAAGACCTCCGACGGATGGACAGTCACCGTCGACGTGACCAACACGGGCAACCGCGAGGGCAAGGAGACCGTACAGCTCTATGTAGGCGAGCAGAATCCCTCGGCCCAGAACCCCATCAAGCAGCTGAAGGACTTCGACAAGCTCTCCCTACAGCCAGGCGAGACGAAGACGGCCACCCTACGCATCACACGGCAAAGCCTCCTCGCCTGGGACGAGCATTCGCACCAGTGGGTGCTTCCTGCAGCCCGCCAGCGCGCCTACATCGGCGCCAGCAGTGCCGACATCCGCGGCAAGCTAAACTTCAGCATTGAGAATTTGTGATGCCAAATTTGTTTTTTCGCTCACTTATTCGTACCTTTGCAGCGAACTTTTCGACTGGCCGAAAGCAGAGGCGGTTTATAACACCTCGCAGAGGTTAGTTATATAGAAGCACATTTAAGCAATAAGACTATATGAAGAAATTGATTGTATGTCTGGCGGCCTTGCCGATGCTCAGCATCCATGCCGCAACACTTGCCGACTCCGTGTCGGGCAACAGCAGTTACTACCGGCTTTTCTCGCCGCTGACGTTCTATCACAATGTGGCTGCAGGCAAGATGGCCCTGTCGCAAGGGCAGACCGACGCCATCGGCGACGAAGTCAGCAACGCCCTGATGCACGTCTACCTGAACCGCCCTGACCTGGTGCAGGTCACCGAGACCGAGCAACAGCAGTCGGGCCAGCTGCGCCAGGAGCTTATCAGCGAACCTGTGACACAGCAGACGCAGTTTGCAGCCCCCGGCGATGTATCTGTGCCAGAGGCTGTGCCTGAAGCCGAACCTGTAGAGGTGACGGTAGAGAAACCGAAATTCTGGAAGCATAAGGGCGACGGCTACCTGCAGTTCATGCAGAACTACGTGAGCGGCAACTGGTATAAGGGCGGCGAGGACAGCTACTCGGCCGTGGGCAGCCTGACGCTCGAAGCCAACTACGACAACAAGTCGAAATGGAAATGGGACAACAAGCTGGAGATGAAGCTGGGCTTCCAGACGTCGCCCAGCGACACGCTGCACAAATTCAAGTCGAACGAAGACCTCATCCGCTACACGGGCAAGGTGGGACTGCAGGCAGCCAACAAGTGGTACTACACCATCCAGCTGCTGGCCTACACGCAGTTCACCCGTGGTCTGAAGGCCAACAAGGAGAATGTTTTCTCTGACTTTATGTCGCCTTTCAACCTAAACGTAGGTATCGGTATGGACTATAAGATAGAGTGGCTGAACAAGAAGCTGACCGGCTCTGTGAACATGTCGCCGCTGGCTGTGAACTATCGCTACGTGGACCGCAGCAACCTGGCCAAGGGCTTCGGTATCGACTATCCTCACCACCACCACTCGCTGACCGACTTCGGTTCGCAGCTGACAGCCAACATAGAGTGGAAAATGAACGACGTTGTGACGTGGAAGTCGCGCCTCTATGCCTTCTCGAGCTATCACCGCGCAGAAATAGAATGGGAGAACACGTTTGCCCTGCGCGTGTCGAAGTATATCTCGGCCAACCTGTTCCTGTTCCCCCGCTTCGACGACTCCAACATCTGGGACGACAAGCTGGGCTACTGGCAGTTCAAGGAGTACTCGTCGCTCGGCTTCTCCTACAGCTTCTGAGCATCGGCCAGCAGCTCCAACCTGAGCACACGGCTCGTGGCTGGACCTATGCGGCAAGTGTCGGCTGGGCGAACACCCACCACCCAAACCAAACAATCAGCGCCATCGGTTACTACCAGTTGGCGCTTTTTCTTTGCCAAAGGCATCTTCTGGTCGGTGAGCAAGTCGCTCACCAGCCGACTGCCCTTCATGCCCAACGGAACAATGCGGTCGCCCTGCACAGCGCTGCGCACACAGAGTGGGAACCGCACCTTGCCAGCATCGAGACAAGCCACACTGGGGCGCCGGTCAATGTCTGTGCCATCGACCAGAGTGGCCGACAGCCGCGTGCCATCGCTCAGCACGTAGAGGCCTGGCTCAGGAATGGTCAGTGGTTTGAACGAGGGCGCCTTGAGGGCAAGCTCCAGACGCCCGCGGTCAACATACACCTCGTGGGTGTCGGACGACCAGCAACGACCCGTCTGCGCCTTGCCAACGTGCTGTGCCATCTGCATGATGGTGGCCGAGGTGAAGCCATAGGGACTGAGCCAACGATGGAGCAGCGACTCTGGCGACGGCTCGCTGAGCAGCGCTGCGATGTCTGCACCATCGTCGCTGAGCAGGCACTGCAAGGCGTTGCTCAGGGCGTCGTCGGCCACCAGCTGGCTCTCGTGCAGCAGACGCGCCGTCAACAGGATGTTCTCCCTGGCTTGCGGCGTCACCTGTAGCAGCTGCGGCACAACGTTCAGCCTTATCTTGTTGCGCACGACATCGGCCTGCATGTTGGTCGAGTCGGTCACATAGTCCTGCTGCCGGGAGGCAAGCCAGTCGACAATCTCCTGCCGGCTCACACAGAGCAGTGGCCGCACCACATAGCCATGTCTTGGCCGCATGCCTGTAAGGCCCTGAATGCCAGTGCCGCGCAGAAGGTTTATCAAGATGGTCTCCACGTTGTCGTCCTGATGGTGGGCCACACAGATGTCGGCGGCCTGCAGGTCGTTGCGCAGCTGCTCGAAGAAACGGTAGCGCAGCTCGCGAGCCGCCATCTCAATGCTCACCTTGTGGCATTCGGCATAGGTGTAGGTGTCGAAGTGAATGGTATGGAAGGCAATGGCCATGCGCTCGCACAACTGTCGGCAGAAACGTTCGTCGCGGTTGCTCTCTTCGCCACGCAGGTGGAAGTTGCAATGCACGGCCTCGGCCCTATAGCCCAGCTGCGTCAGCGCCAGCAGCAAGGCCACGCTGTCGGCTCCGCCACTCAGTGCCACCAGGTGCAGCTCGTCGCGGCTGAGCAGCTGCTGACTGGCTATGAAGTCTGATATCTTCTGCAGCATCGCTCCCTACTCCACGTAGAGCACAAGCCCCTTCAGGTACTCGCCCTCTGGATGATAAATGTTGACGGGATGGTCGGCAGGCTGGTGCAGCTGGTGCAGGATGCGTACCGTGCGACGTGCCTGTGCAGCCGCAGTGAACACGGCATTGCGGAAATGGTCTTTAGTGACTACCTGCGAACAGGAGAAGGTGAAGAGCAGACCGCCGGGTGCAATCTTCTCGAGAGCCTTCTGGTTGAGACGTGTGTAGCCCTTCAGCGCGTTGTGCAGGGCACCACGATGCTTGGCAAAAGCAGGCGGGTCGAGCACTATCAAGTCGTAGCCTTCGTGTGTGCCATCAGCAGCTGCCACACCCTTGGGCAGACCTTCGAGAAAAGCGAAGGCATCCTGACAGTAGGCCTGATGGCGCTGGTCGCCGGGAAAGTTCAGCTCTACGTTGTCACGTGTCAGCTCCACCGCCTTGGCCGAGCTGTCGACCGAATGCACCAGCTGAGCGCCACCGCGCATGGCATAGAACGAGAAGCCGCCCGTATAGCAGAACATGTTGAGCACGCGCCTACCGGCAGACAGCCGCTCAAGCAAGGCACGGTTTTCGCGCTGATCGACAAAGAAGCCTGTCTTCTGCCCCTTCAGCCAGTCTACATGAAACTTCAGTCCGTTCTCCGTTGCCACGTTGTCGGCACTGCTTCCGTAGAGAAAGCCATTGGCCGTTTCCATGAAAGGCAGTGTGGTCTCGCTCTTGTAGTAGACATTGGCCGTACGCCCCTGCATCACACTGACCAAGGCTTCGGCAATTTCGTGGCGACAGCAGTGCATGCCAATGCTGTGGGCCTGCATCACGGCTGTGGGGCCATACACATCGATGATAAGTCCTGGCAGCATGTCGCCCTCGCCGTGTACAAGACGGTAGGCATCACTACTGCCATTATCCACCAGACACAAGGCCTGGCGCATGGCCAGTGCCGACCGCAGTCTCTGCTGCCAGAAGGCAGCGTCGATGGGCACATCGCTGAACGACAGTACCCTCACGCTGATGGACCCCTGCTGATAGTGGCCCACGGCGAGGAATGCCCCTTGGGCACTCACTACGCGCACAACGTCACCCTCCTGCACATCGTCGTCGATGTGATGAATGGCACCAGAGAATATCCAGGGATGGAAACGCAGCAGACTCTCTTCCTTGCCGCGCTTCAGGTAAACTTGCTTATAGTCGTACGTTGCCATAGTATATATCGCTTGTCACTTTGTTTATCCATTCGTTTCTTCAGTCTCTATCAGCTCATAGTCGCCAGTAGACTTCAGTCGCATCATCTCCTCGAAAATGCGGATGCAGGCCCAGGCATCGGTGGCTGCATAGAGCTTCTGCTTGTCGGTTAGCACATCAGCCTCCCAGTTGCTGAGCTGTTGGCGCTTGCTTATTTTCTGCCCGAAGATGTTGGCATACAGCTTCTGCAGACTCATATCCTGCAGGCCCAGCTCGCCCACGTGGTGCTGTATGTCGATGAACCATCCCGGCTCGAAATGGCCAAGACGCCGCAGCGAGTTGATATCGTCGTGCCACGAAAGGCCTATCTTCGGCACGGTGCGGTCTTCCAGCAGCTTCACGATGGCTGGTGTCAGCCCAATGCGGTTCAGCCTGAACAGGAAACACGTGTCGGGCGTAGACACCTGTAGCAGCGCCACCTTATATTGTGAGCCGCGCTTGAACGAGGGACGGGTCTCAGTGTCGAAGCCAAGGATTGGCATAGTGAGCAAGTAGTCTACAGCTCTCGCTGCTTCGCCCTGAGTGATGATGGTGATGATACGTCCCTGAAAAGCCACGACAGGCAGGTCGGCTATCAGTTTCTTGTCATATTTGGTATAGAGTGTCTTGGTCATTGTGCCTTTTAAGTTTCGGAGTGCAAAATTACGAAAAAAGTCTGTAACGAAAGACGTTTTTCGGAAGATTCTTTGCAAACATAGAAAACAGGCAGGAGTTTTGTTGCCCCTGCCTGTTTCGGTGAATAACTCAAGAAGACTGCTTATTCCTCTTCTGGAGTAATGAGTTTATAGCCCTTGCCGTGGATATTGATAATCTCAATCTGCGGGTCGTCTTTCAGATGCTTGCGCAGCTTGGTGATGTAGACGTCCATAGAGCGGGCGTTGAAGTAGTTGTCGTCTATCCAGATGGTCTTCAATGCGAAGTCGCGCTGCAGAATCTCGTTGGCGTGCGAGCAGAGCAGTGCCAGCAGCTCGTTCTCCTTGGTAGTGAGCTTGGTCTGCTTCTCGCCGATGGCCAGCAGCTGCTTCTGTGTGTCGAAGGTGAAGTTGCCAATGTGATAGAGCGTGCTCTCCTTGTTCTTCTTGCCACGCACACGGCGCAGGATGGCCTCAATACGGAACACCAGCTCTTCCATGGAGAAGGGTTTGGTGATATAGTCGTCGGCACCAAGCTTGAATCCCTCGAGTATGTCTTCCTTCAGCGTCTTGGCCGTGAGGAAGATGATGGGAATCTCTGCGTTGGCAGTACGGATTTCCTGTGCCAGCGTGAAGCCATCTTTCTTGGGCATCATCACGTCGAGCACACAAATGTCGAACTTGGTCTTGAGGAAGGCCTTGAAGCCTGCCTCGCCGTCAGGGCAAAGCTCTGCCTCATAGCCCTTGGCGTCCAGATACTCACGAAGCAGCATGCCGAGGTTCTCGTCGTCCTCGCAAAGCAAAATTTTCAGTTTCTCGTCCATAACAGTTATTATTTAGGGTTAATAATTATCTTATTCAAGTTTCGCATTCGCTCAACTCTCATGGAGTTAAAGGAGTTAAGGGAGTTACAGGACTTATAGGGCCTTATATGCCTTATGGTCTATGCCGCCCGTCAGTCTTTGCCACCATCTTCGTTCAGCACTGGCAGCGAGACTATGAACTTGGTGCCCTTGCCCAGCTCGCTCTCGCAGCGTATCTCGCCTTCGTGCAGGTTGATAATCTTCTTGACGTAGGCCAGGCCAAGGCCGAAGCCTTTGACATCGTGCACATTGCCAGTGTGGACACGATAGAACTTGTCGAAAATCTTCTTCACGTTCTCCTTCTTGATGCCCTGACCATCGTCGGCTATAGAGAAGAGAAGATGGCGCCCCTCGTTCCACGTGCGAATGTGTATGTTGATGGGCTGGTCGGGCTTGCGATACTTCACGGCGTTGTCCATCAGGTTGGTGATGGCGTTCTGGAAGTGCACCTCGTCGACATAGAGTGCCGAGTCGACAGCCTCGATCTCTGTGGTTATCTTGCCGCCAGTATGCTCGACGCGCAGGTTGAACGTGCCGGCTATCTGCTCGAGCATCTCATTCAGGTCGAGCTCTTTCTTCTTGAACGAGGCGTCCTTGCGGTCGAACATCGACATCTGCAGCACTTTCTCAACAAGGAAGCGCAGACGGCGCGACTCGTCGCCAATGACGGTGGTGGCCTTCTTCACCAGCGCCGGACTCTTGGCCACCGACTCGTCGCTGAGCATCTGAGCAGCCAGCGAGATGCTGGAGATGGGGGTCTTCAGTTCGTGGGTCATGTTGTTGATGAAGTCGTTCTTTATCTCGGTGTAGCGCTTCTGACGGAAGATGACCACGATGGTGAAGATGAACGTGATGAGCAGTACCACGGTGAACACGATGGCAGGAATCATGAATTGCACCGAAGAGAAGATGTAGGAGTTCATGTCTGGGAAGTGAATCTTCACTACTCCTTTCTTCGACGTGGGGTCGTTGTGGAACAGCGTCTGCGTGTAGCTGTACTCCTCGCCCTCGTCAGAGTATTCCGGACAGCGGTAGACCTCGCGGCCGTCGCTGGTGGACACGGTGAGATGGAACGGAATGTTGATGCCGTTGTTGTGCAGCTCGGCCGTGATGTCGGCATCGAGCAGCTTGAAGTTGACGCGCTCCTTCAGCGGCTTGTCGCTGGCCGTATATAATATGTTGTAGACCACCTCGTCGAGCAGTGCCTTCTGATAGACATAGCGGTTGCGAACCATCTCCTGCAGCGACTGTGCCGACAGCGTGTTCTTGTCGGTGCGCATAATCATTGCCTTGGGGATAGAGGCCGGACGGGTGGCAAAGGTCTTCAGCTCGAAGGCCGAATAGACAGTGCCATCGTCGGCAGCCACCGCAAACTGATGGCTGTGCTGCACAGAACCATCGAGTCCGCTCACCATCACCGAGTCCTCGGTGAAGGCGCGACGCTCCACTTCGTTGATGTCTTTCTCCAGATAGCGCAGCGTCTCGTTCATCTCAAGATTGCGCGATGCCTGGTAAAGACTGCGGTTGACGCTCTCGTCGAACTGCTCCTTCTTCATCTTGGCCATCTCCTCGATGTAGGAGATTTGCAGGAAGAGCAGTCCCAGGAACGAGAATCCCATCACCACGGCTATAGTCCAAATCGTTGATTTCTTCATGACTGCAAAGATAAGCAAAAAGTTAATACGCCAAAGAATTTAAGTTAATTATTATCAGAAATAGAATACTTATTAACCTTTCTATACATTTTAATTGAATATAATAAACTAACTCAAAGCATTCGCCATCTAAACAAAACTGACCACTTGCCAAAAGTAGGCAAGCGGTCAGCATCGCGGTAAAAAACAGCCTTCTAACAAGGAGAAGGTTGCATGGGGCAGGCTTACTTGCCTGGATCGAGCATCCAGTCGCCTTTCTCGTTCTTCACCAGATCGAACTTCTGCTCCTTGGTCTCATCGTTGCCATAGGTAACAACGGCCTTCACCTCAGCCTTTTCACCATCGATGACAGGCTCTCCAATCTCATAGCTCTTGATGCCACCCTTGGTGTCTATCTGCTTGGCACCCTTGTCTTGCAGGATAGCAATGACCTGGGTCTTCTTGGCGCTGAGTTGCTCCTTGGTCAGCTCTTCGGTGTTCTTGAACTGCATCAGTTCTACATAGCCCTCATAGTCTTTCTCCATCAGGCACTTAATGGCTTTTTCTACGGTTCCTTGGGGTGTGCTGAGGTCGCTGCCACAAGCACTGAGCAGTAACATGCACAGGCATGCTGCCACAAAAGTCATCATTTTTCTCATAGACTTACATTACTTTAATTGAACGATTAAAAACTAATAATTGTCTCAAAATCCTTGCATCCTACTATGTCCGATGGCAATACGCACTCATAGTCGACGCCTGGAAGCGGCAGACCATGGCGCTCAATGCCTGTGAGCGGTGCGCCAGACTGACTGAAGACGAACACCACCAGCTCTGTGCAATACATGAGTGTGGTATCGCTGTCGTCGTAGTCGTGGTCGAAGAGCGTATGCCTGTGGTAGACCTGCAGTGCCTTCTCGGCTGCCAGCCGGGCTGCCACGGCATCGTGGTGGCGCAACACCTCGCCGCGTATGGCCTGCATTCTGTTGAAGAACTTGGCCGGCGTATCCATCTTCACACGGTCTGGGTCGCCCTCATAGTCGGGTTCGTCGGGCACCGCATGCACTATCATCGGCTGTCCGGCCGAGTCGACCACAATGCCTACGTGCGAATAGATTCCGTCGTTGCCTTCGGCCAGTAGCACCGCATGGCTCAACATGCCTGCTCCACATCGCAGCACAACGTCGCCTGGCTGCAGGCTACAGTTGGCTGGCATGATGCTGCCCTCTCGACGCTGCGAGCAGGCTATGAGCATCGTGAGCAGTAGGAAAAGAAAGAGAGACCGACACATAGTGCAGTCTCTCTTATAGACAGCCCATGTCAGAACGCTCCGACACAGGTATTCATCAATCTTCTTCCTTCGACTCTTCCTCATGCTGCTTGATGAGTGCCTGCTGGATATCGTTCGGCACGAGTTCGTAGCTCGAGAACTTCGTTGAGAACGATGCACGGCCGCCCGTGAGCGAGCTCAGGGCTATAGAATAGCTCGACAGCTCCTTCAGAGGAATCTTGGCCGAGAGTTTCTGATAGCCAGCCTCAGAGTCCATACCCATGATGATGGCACGGCGTCCCTGCAGGTCGCTCATCACGTCGCCCATATAGTCGGCGGGCACCAGCACCTCGAGGTCGTAGATAGGCTCGAGCACCTTGGGTCCGGCCTCGCGGAAGGCTGCCGAGAAGGCGTTACGTGCTGCGAGCATGAACGAAAGCTCGTTAGAGTCGACCGGGTGCATCTTACCATCGTAGACAATGACGCGGACGTCGCGGGCATAAGAACCCGTCAGAGGGCCTTGCTCCATGCGCTGCATCACACCCTTCAGGATGGCGGGCATGAAGCGCATATCGATGGCACCACCCACCACAGAGTTCAGGAAGACGAGCTTGCCGCCCCATTCCAGATCGATCTCCTCACGGCTCTTGATGTTCATCTTGAACTCCTGACCGTTGATAGTGAAGCTCGTGGGATCCTCCATACCATCGGTGTAAGGCTCGATGATGAGGTGCACCTCACCAAACTGGCCTGAACCACCCGACTGCTTCTTGTGGCGATAGTCGGCGCGTGCCATCTTCGAGATGGTCTCGCGATAGGGAATCTTCGGCTCCAGATACTCCACCATAATCTTCTCGTTGTTCTCCAGACGCCACTTCAGCGTGCGCAGGTGGAACTCACCCTGACCATGAACGATAATCTGGCGCAGCTCCTTCGACTGCTCAACAACCCATGTCGGGTCTTCCTGGCGCATCTTGTTCAGGGCAGCCATCATCTTCTCGGTGTCGCTCTCGTTCTGAGCCTTGATGGCGCGCGAGAACTTAGAGTTAGGATATTTAATGAAGTTGAACTTCCAGTCGTTGTCCTTGCCGTTCAGGGTGTTGCCCGTCTTCACGTCCTTCAGCTTCACGGTGCAGCCAATATCGCCTGCTACCAGCTGGTCTACCTGAATGCGGTTGGCGCCGGCACAAGCATAGAGCGTGCCGATACGCTCCTTCGAGCCACGGTCGGCATTGGTCAGGTCATCGCCCGTCTTCACCGTGCCGCTCATTACCTTGAAGTAGCTCACCTCGCCAATGTGCGGCTCGATGCCGGTCTTGAAGAAATAGAGCGAGGTGGGGCCTGCTGCATCAGGAGCAATATCCTGACCTGCAGTGTTCTGCACCAGCGGCATCTCGCTTACGAACGGAACCACATTGCCAAGGAACTCCATCAGACGGCGCACGCCCATATCCTTACCAGCGCAAACGCAGAACACGGGGAAGATGCTGCGTGTGACAAGACCCTTGCGGATGCCCTCGCGCATCTCGTCCTCGGTCAGGTCTTCGCTCTCGAAGAACTTCTCCATCAGCGAGTCATCGCCAGCAGCGGCAGCCTCTACCAGAGCAGCCTTCATCTCCTTGGCCTTTTCGATCTGGTCGGCAGGAATGTCTTCAATGATGGGAGCGCCACCCTCAGGCTTCCAAGAGTATTTCTTCATCAGCAGCACGTCGATGACGCTGTTGAAGCCAGGGCCTGTTGCAATGGGGTACTGCACGGGAACACAGTTGTTGCCATAGACCTCGCGCAGCTGAGCCAGAATCTGGTCAAAGTCGCAGTTGTCGCGATCGAGCTGGTTGACGAGGAAGATGACGGGCTTCTGCAGCTTATCGGTATTGCGGAAAGCATTCATCGTGCCCACCTCAGGACCATACTGGCCATTCACCAGAATGACAGCCTGGTCGGTGACGTTCAGAGCCGTGATGGCACCACCCACGAAGTCGTCGCTGCCCGGGCAGTCGATGATGTTCAGCTTCTTGTTGTTCCACTCCACATGGAACACGGTCGAGAACACGCTATAGCCATATTCTTGCTCCACGGGGAAGTAGTCGCTCATGGTGTTCTTGCCCTCTACGGTGCCACGGCGCTTAGTGATGCCGGCCTCGTAAACCATAGCCTCGGCAAGAGTGGTCTTGCCGCTACCCGCACTGCCAATGAGTGCAATGTTTTTAATCTCGTTTGTCTGATAAACTTTCATGTTGTTTATAATTTTAGGTTATAGATTTTCTAATGGCGTGCCGAAATTACTCATTTTTTGGCAAATCGCCAAGAAAAGCTTTCAAATATTAAACAAAATTAGTATTTAAGCAAATTTTAAGCCCGTTTAAAGAAAAGAACGACGATTTTTTTGTACCTTTGTAGTCGTTATGGCAGGAGTCTACATTCACATACCATTCTGCAAGAGCCGCTGCTCATACTGCGGATTCTACAGCACCACGCGCACCGCTATGCAGCAGCGATATGTTGGCGCCCTGTGCCGCGAGATGGAAATGCGCAAAGCAGAAGCTGGCAGCAACACCGTAGAGACCATCTACCTTGGTGGCGGCACGCCGAGCCAGCTCAGCGCCGAACAGCTGCGCCAGCTCTTCTTATATATAAATAAGGTGTACGGCACGCAGCTGGTGCAGGAGGTGACCATCGAATGCAACCCCGACGACATCACACAGCCATTCGTTGCGGCACTGTCGCAACTGCCCGTCAACCGAGTGTCCATGGGCGTCCAGACGTTCAGCAATGAGCGTTTGCGCTTTCTGCATCGCCGCCACACGGCAGAACAGGTGCCCGCAGCCATCGGCCTGCTGCGCGAGGGCGGCATCCACAACATAAGCATCGACCTGATGTATGGATTCCCTGACGAGACGCTTGCCGACTGGCTCGGCGACATTCGGCAGGCGCTGTCGCTCGACGTGCAGCACGTCTCGGCCTATGCCCTGATGTATGAAGAGGGTACACCGCTCTATCGCATGCTTGAACAGAGACAAGTGGTCGAAGCCGACGAGGAGCTGAGCCTGCAGATGTACGAGGCGCTGATTGACATGTTATGCACAGCCGGCTATGAGCACTACGAGATAAGCAACTTTGCAAGAAAAGGGTTCCGCTCGCGCCATAACAGCAGCTATTGGAACCGCACGCCCTACATAGGTCTTGGCGCTGCCGCCCACAGCTACGACGGCAGCACGCGCTCCTGGAACATTGACGACCTTGAACAATACATAGAGGGCATAGAGAGCGGGCAACGCCGTGCCGAACACGAGGAGCTAAGTGCTGCCACCCGCTACAACGACCTTGTGCTCACCGCCTTGCGCACCTGCGACGGTCTGCCGCTCGATGCACTCTCGCCCCAAGAGCGTGTCTACTGCATAGAGCAAGCCCAGCGCTTCCTGACCGACGGTCAGCTACGCCTCACCGCCAACGGCCACCTGAAGCTGACACGGCGAGGCCTGTTTGTAAGCAACATGGTGATGAGCCAGCTAATGAATGTTGATGACGATTAGGACAGAGATATATGGAAAGAAAAGACTTTGAAGCCGCCATACAGCGACACGCAGCGCTTATTGAGCGCATCAGGCAGTCGGCCCACGAACTGCACCGCAGTGTAAACCAAACCTATGGCGACAACCTGCCGTACAGCTATCATCTGGACAAGGTGGCCGATGCTGTCAGGGAGTTTGGTCATCTGGTATGCGCCCATGAGCAAGACGTAGTGCCACTGCTTTTCGGTGCCTACTACCACGACAGCATTGAGGACGCTCGCCTTACCTACAACGACGTGATGGACACAGCCCGCCAGATGACCGGCGACGACCGTCAGGCACTGATGGCCACCGAGATTGCCTATGCGCTGACCAACGACAAGGGGCGCACCCGTGCCGAGCGTGCCGGCGAGAAATACTACGCCGGCATTCGCCAGACGCCCTACGCCCCCTTTGTGAAGTTGTGCGACCGCCTGGCCAACATCAGCCACTCCTGCACCGGCAACGACGCCACAGCCCTGCGCATGAAGGCCATCTACAAGCAAGAAGTGCCCCACTTCCTCGAATCAATCAATCCTCACAGCAGCGACATGCGCCTTGGCGTGCCCGACCTGGTGGTGGAGCGACTGGCCGAATGTCTCATAGACGAGATGGAACGAGAAGAGAAGAACAGCGCCAGAGAGGGCCAAAGCTGAATCAGCCCACGCCCATTTCTGCCCATAAGCGAGCAAAAAGCTGGAAAACATTTGGCTTTTTGCTCGCTTATTCGTACCTTTGCACCATGATTTACCCTAAGAACTTTGAACACAAGATAGGATTCGACGAAGTACGTTCACTCCTCAGCGAGCGCTGTCTCAGCACATTAGGCCGCGAGAAGGTGGCCGACATGACGTTCAGCACCGATGCCGCAGAGGTGAACGAGTGGCTGTTGCAGGTGAGGGAGTTCCGCAGGCTGCAAGAGACGGCCGACGATTTCCCCCTCAACTATTTCTTCGACGTGCGCGAGTCGGTGGCCCGCATACGCCTGGCAGGCACCCACATGGAAGAGCAGGAGGTGTTCGACCTGCGCCGCTCACTGGAGACCATCACCAAGATAGTGGACTATCTGAAACGTGGCGGCGACGACGAAGGGCACTACCCCTACCCTGCCCTGCACCGCCTGACCGAAGGCGTTGTCACCTTCCCCGCCATGATAAGACGCATAGACTCCATCCTCGACAAGTTCGGCAAGATAAAAGACGGGGCCTCAATGAAGCTGGCCAGCATACGCCACGAGCTGCAAAAGACCGAGGGCAGCATCTCGCGCACACTATACACCATACTGCATTCGGCACAACGAGACGGCCTTGTTGACAAAGATGCAGCACCCACACTGCGCGACGGCCGCCTGATGATACCCGTTGCGCCCTCGCTGAAACGGCGCATCAACGGCATCGTGCACGACGAGAGCGCCACGGGCAAGACCGTGTTCATCGAGCCGGCCGAAGTGGTAGAGGCCAACAACCGCATACGCGAGATGGAGGCCGAGGAGCGCCGCGAAATCATCCGCATACTCACAGTCTTCAGCGATGAGGTGCGCCCTCACGTCAAGGACATCTTAGACTCCTATCAGCTGCTGGCTCAGATAGACTTCATCAGGGCCAAGGCCGAGCTGGCCAACACCACCAAGGCCATAGAGCTAGTTGTCGATGATCGTCCCTACATCGACTGGATACAGGCCGTCCACCCGTTGCTGGCCTTGTCGCTCGAGAAGCAGGGCAAAAAGGTGGTACCACTGGACATCACGTTAGAAGCCAACAGCCCCACTGGGGGTGGGTCTCTCCTCATCATCTCCGGTCCCAATGCAGGCGGCAAGTCGGTTTGCCTGAAGACTGTGGGACTGCTGCAGTACATGCTGCAATGCGGCGTGCCCGTTCCCATGGGCGAACGGTCGAAGTGCGGGCTGTTCAACGACATTATGATAGACATCGGCGATGAACAGAGCATCGAAGACGACCTCTCCACCTACTCGTCGCACCTGATGAACATGAAGCAGATGATGCGCCAGGCCAACGCCCGGACACTGCTGCTTATCGACGAGTTCGGCGGCGGCACTGAGCCCACCATCGGCGGCGCCATAGCCGAAGCCGTGCTGAAGCAGTTCTGGCAGAAACAGGCCTTCGGTGTCATCACCACCCACTACCAGAACCTGAAGCACTTTGCCGAAGCCCATCCTGGCGTGGTCAACGGCGCCATGCTCTACGACCGACACGAGATGCAAGCCCTGTTCCAGCTGTCCATTGGCCAGCCAGGCTCCAGCTTCGCCATCGAGATAGCCCGCAAGACGGGACTGCCCGAAGAGGTCATACAGGACGCCAGCAACATTGTGGGCCACGACTACATCCAGAGCGACAAATACCTGCAAGACATAGTGCGCGACAAGCGCTACTGGGAGGGCAAGCGGCAGACCATCCACCAGCACGAGAAACGCCTGGAGGTGAGAGGCGAGCGTCTGGAAGCCGATATCGAAGAGATTGAACAGGAGCGCAAGCAGATTCTGCGGCGCGCCAGAGAGCAGGCCGAAGAGCTGCTGAGCACGGCCAACAAGAAGATAGAGAACGCCATCCGCGAGATTCGCGAGCAGCAGGCCGAACGCGAGGCTACGCGCCGCATACGCGAAGAACTCGACACCTTCAGGCAGGAACTCTATGGCATCGACACCAAAGCCAACGACGAGCTGATAGAGCGCAAGATGCGCCAGATACAGGAGCGCAAGAAGCGAAAGGAAGAAAAGAAGAAGAAGAGCCTCGCCGCCAGTCTCGTTCAAAACGGCGAGGGAGGCAACAACGACCAAAACGGAGGCGCAACTGCGAAGTCAGCCACATCAGCCTCACAAGAGAAAGAGTTAGCAGTAGGCGATACCGTCCGCATAAAGGGCCTCACCACCATTGGCACCATCGAGAGCATCGACGGCAAGATGGCCACCGCCATCTTCGGCGGCATGCGCACCAAGATGCGGCTCGACCGCCTGGAAGCAGCCAAAGAGCCAAAGAAGGAACAGTCGAAAACCGACGAGCGCAACGAGGCCATCATGGGTGCCTACGGCAATGTCTCAGGCTCCACCCGCTCGGCCATCGACAGCCGCAAGCTCAACTTCCGTCAAGATCTCGACGTGCGAGGCATGCGCGGCGACGAGGCCATCAACGCTGTGACTTACTTTATCGACGACGCCATCCTCGTGGGCATGTCACGCGTACGCATCCTCCACGGCACCGGCAGCGGCATACTGCGCCAGCTGATACGCCAATACCTGGCCACCATACCCAACGTCAGCCACTTCCACGACGAGCACGTGCAGTTCGGCGGGGCAGGCATCACCGTGGTTGACCTGGAGTGAGAGATGAGTGTTGAGAGTTGAGGGTTGAGAGGTGAGGGTTGAGGGTTGAGGGTTGAGTGTTGAGAGTTGAGAGGTGAGGGTTGAGTGTTGAGAGGTGAGGGTTGAGAGTTGAGGGTTGAGAGATGAGAGATGAGAGATGAGAGATGAGAGATGTTGCTTGGCAAGCGGCCTGAGACCGAGCAGAAGAGATTGATTTAAGTCAAAAAAATGTGTGTGTCCGCACACAACGCTCAACTTTCAGCCTTCAACTCTCAACTCTTTTTCATAACTTTGCACCCGAAAATCAGCCAACGACACACTTCTCGCGACGAGAACTAGGCTGAAAGCATAGAAACAAACGCGGGTTTTGGCACGGTGGAACTCAATCTCTGCATACCGTGCCGTGGCGACTCGGAACGTCGAGGCCACATCGTTGAGACAACGAGACGCCCAGACCCCTAAAAATAATGATTATGAAGAGAATAGTGAAGAATGCATGTCTGAGCTTGACATTTCTGTCACTTGTTCCTCACATCGCCTTGGGGGCGACCGGAGGAAACGAAAGCTCAGAACAGTTTGACTGGTCGGCCGTGATGGAGGCCATCATACTGGTAGAAAGTGAAGGAAACCCCCGCGCCGTGAGTGGGAACTCGGTAGGCGCGATGCAAATCACCCCGATCCTCGTGCGTGAATGCAACAACATTCTGAAGGCTCGCAAGAGTGACAAGCGTTTCACCTTGGCCGACCGCTACGACGTGGCCAAGTCGAAGGAGATGTTCCTGCTGATTCAGTCGCACCACAATCCACAGAACAACGTAGAGAAAGCCATACGCTCGTGGAATGGTGGCATGCACTACAGCGTAAAAGCAACCAATCGCTACTACGCCAAGGTGATGAGAAGAATGAAATGAACATTCTGTATTGAAATCCATACAAATCTGGTTGTCAAGGCTACGGCACTTGGCGACCAGATTTTTTCTGCCCCTGCCCATAGCAGCCGCCACGACACCCGTCAGACGTAAAGGACGTTAAAAAACCTGCCAATGCCTCGAAATCAGAAAAATGTTTGTATCTTTGCACCCGTATGAGACAGACATCCTTACAACTGCTGCTTGCCTGCCAGCTGCTTTTCGCCGCCGTCGCCGCCATGGGCCAGACCGTGAGCTATCAATCCTTTGCCCACTACAACAAGCGCGTGGCCGAGTTTGCACCGCTCCACGACATCGACACCGCCACCATTGTCATGCTGGGCAACAGCCTCACCGAGAACGGCGGCGACTGGGCCGCACGCCTGGGCACACGGCTGAAGGTGGTCAACCGCGGCATCATTGGCGACAACACCATTGGCATGACCCAGCGGCTATGCCAGATAACCCCCTACGCCCCACGCGCCATCTTCCTCATGGCCGGTATCAACGACATGAGCGGCTCGCTGCCTGCACAGCAGGTGGCCAGCCGCGTCATCACACTCATAGACAGCATCAGGAGCCAGACACCCACCACCCGACTGTTCGTGGAGAGCATACTGCCCATCAACGAGTCTAACGGACGATGGAAGACGCTCGCCGGCCGCACAAACGACATCCCCTGGGCCAACATGCTCATCAAAGCCTACTGCGAGTCGAACGGCATCACCTTCATCGACATTTTCCCCCGCCTCACCCGCGGACAGAGCAACACACTGCGGCCCGACCTCACCAGCGACGGCCTGCACCTCAATGCCGAGGGCTACAAGATTTGGGCCTTCGAGCTGCGCAAATACGTGATGCGACTCGAACGCCAGCCACGCCGTCGCACTCGCCGATAAGTACATAATCCAAGTTTCGCATTCGCTCACCTCTCATGGAGTAAAGGGAGCTCTTGGACAAGCCAAGCGGCAAAGCCGAGCGAAAGTTGAGTAAATACATATATATGTCTAAGGATTTCAGGAAAGCTACGCGCCAGCGTTCCTATATTCCAAAATTCCTTAGAACAACCGACTGCCCCCCAAAAATCCTGCATTTCCTGCACTGACTACTGACTATCAGCAGGTTATGCACCTATTTCCTGCACTG
>ERZ842401.3088-NODE-3088-length-21121-cov-9.545808_pt1 | contig 21121 bp, 16 predicted proteins | sample MGYA00521270_ERZ842401 | MGnify/ENA primary metagenome ERZ842401 (study PRJEB31892, sample SAMEA3878208) | bioreactor metagenome | biome: Moose rumen | place: Sweden | collected 2011-10 | study: EMG produced TPA metagenomics assembly of the PRJEB12797 data set...
CAAATCGACAAATCATTTTACTTTGTTTGATTAACTTGTCAAGTACTTTTTTCATGGAAATATTATAGCATATGAATTTGTGAAGGATATTATCCCCCTGAAGAAGTCTCAAGGGGATTTTCTCTAACGTTGGCCTTTGTCGTAAATCTGGCCTAATGCTCTTGGACTGTGATTATGTTTACTGAAGAACACGAGCAATAATAACGTCAGCACATACGGCAAAATTCTCACTAAATCGTTATAGCTTGAAGGAAGTCCCAGCTGATTGATTATCGCGCTCCCGCCACTCCGAGCAAATCCGAAGATTAAACACGCTCCGAAAGTCGGCAGAATTGTCCAGTTCCCGAAGATTAACGCCGCAATCGATAAATATCCGTAACCAAGATAAATATCAGGCGAGAAATTGGCCGAGATTGAATACGCAAAACTCATTCCCGCAATTCCAGAAAGACAACCAGAAATAAACACGGCTAACGTCCTCACACCGTAAACATTAATTCCGGCAGCATCCGCTGAATGGGGATTATCGCCGCAAGCTCGTAATCTCATCCCGTAAACTGTCTCGTAAAGAACATACCACATTATGAACGCAACAATGAGAATTATTATCTCGAACGGGTAAATCTCTTTAAAAATTGCTCCGACATACGGAATTTCGCTGAGATACGGAACTGTTATTCTGGTGCTCGCTCCCAACATGAACTTATTCGCTGTGTTACCAAATACTGAAGCGTTTATACTCTTCGTCATGAAACTCGTCATTGCCATCGCCAAAATATTCATGACTACTCCGCTTATAACTTGGTCAGCCTTGAACTTTATGCATAGCAACGCATGAAGCAACGCGAAAACTCCTCCGCCGATTATCGCGCAAACGAAACTCGCATAATACGGAACCTGTGAAGTCGCTCCGAAAATCCCAGCAAGATACACCGCCGCAAATGAACCCGTGAACGCTCCGAAGCCTTGAAAGCCCTCAAGCGCAAGATTGGTAACGCCGCTCTTCTCACTGTAAATTCCGCCAATCGCCATTATGAAAAGGGGAAGCGAAAAACTCAGACCGTCAATTATTATCATGTCAAGCATTTACTTTTTCCCCCTTCTGCTCAAGAATGCCGAACACGCCGCAAACGTCAAGATAAACGCCGTAATCAAGCTCGCAATCTCCGGCTCAATATGTTGTCTCGAACTCATGTAGATTGAACCCTTTGATATTATCGTGATTAAGAACGACGCAAGCACACAACCCAACGGATTATTGCCGCCTAAAAGTGATACAGCAATTGCATCAAATCCCATTGACGGCACAACTCCGGGCTGAATCGACGCAAGATAACCGCAGAAATACGAAACTCCTGCAAGTCCGGCCAATGCTCCCGAAAGTGTCATAGTCATTAAAGCCGTCCTGTGTACGTTCATTCCAGCGTAATATGCCGCGTTCGGTGAAAGTCCTGACGCTTTAATCTCGTAGCCGTAAGTTGTCCGCTCAAGAAATCCGTGAAGAATTAACGCCGTGATTATCGCTACAGGAAACGCAAGCGCAATATCAACCTTCAGATTTTCCCAGCGAAAGCCGCTCAATGTTAAACGTGCGCTGTCGATTATGGATTTGCTCTGACGTGAGACGGGATTAATATAAAACGTGTTGATGTAAAACGTGATTAAATACATCAATATCGAGTTCAGCATGATTGAGCTTACAACCTCGCTGACGTTAAACTTATATCTCAGCCAGCCGATTAATGCACCAATCAACGCCCCCGCGATAAAGCCAACGATTACAACAAGTATTCTTGACGGGATAAAAAGTGAAAGCATGTGAGCTACGAAGCCCGCAAATAACATCTGGCCCGACACTCCAATATTGAAGAAGCCGCCCTTCAACGCTAAAGCTACCGATAAAGACGCAAATATCATCGGTGTCATAGCGTCAATAAAGCTCATAAAATCCGTGAACATACTTTGACGACCCGCATATCTCGCCTTCTCCATTAAGCCCGAACCTTGAAGCAAATTCATATACGCAGCAACAGGATCTTTTCCCATCAGCCATAAGATTAACGCGCCGAATATAAGGCTGATTATTATTGCTAAACAAGAGAGCGTAATTTTTCTCATGCCGATTTTCCCACTCCCATCATGTATAAGCCCGCGTCCTCAACACTAAGCTCCGAAGCAGGCGAAATTTTATTTATTCTCCCGTTGAAGATTACAGCTATCGTGTCAGCACAATCATAAATTTCATCCAGGTCAAGCGAGATTAATAACACTGCCGCTCCTCTGTCTCGTTCTGCGATAATCTGACGGTGAACGTTCATTACTGCTCCGGCGTCAAGTCCTCGTGTTGGCTGCATGAAGATTATTAACGGTGTCTGCATGTCAATCTCTCTCGCGATAATTGCCTTCTGTTGATTTCCTCCTGACATTGAACGCGTAATCGTCGCTCCTCCTTGACTGCTTCGAATGTCATAATCCCTCTCTAAACGTTTGCCGTAATCGTCAAATTCTGCCTCGTTGATTACTCCTCTGTGTGAAAATTTCGGGCTGTAATATCGTCTCAACGGGAAATTGTCTCTTAATGGAAAATCCAGAACTAACCCTACGTTATGCCTGTCCTCTGGAATATACGCAACTCCGGCTTCAATTCGTTTTCTCACGGAAGAACTCGTAATGTCCTGACCATTGAGAATAATTTTTCCCCCTGACGGCTTCAACAATCCGGCTATAGCGTCAGCAAGTTCATTTTGCCCATTCCCTGAAACTCCAGCAACAGCGAACACTTCACCTGCTCGAATTTCAAACGAGACATCTTTCACAGCTTCAAGCCCCGTAATATTCTTCACGCTCATATTCTCAACGCTCAAGATAACTTTTCCGAAATTGGCCGGAACTTTGGGTGTCGTAAACGAAATTTCACGTCCAACCATCATTTTAGCCATTTCATCAGTTGAACTCGTCTTTACGTCCAATATCGAGATTAATTTTCCCCTGTTCAAAATTGCGCAACGGTCAGCAGCTGCCTTAATCTCCTTGAGCTTGTGAGTAATGAGAATTATTGTTTTGCCATGCTCTCGTAAGTTCTGCAAAATCTTCAAGAATGCTTCAATCTCTTGCGGCGTTAATACTGCGGTCGGCTCGTCGAAAATTAATATCTCGGCTTCACGGTATAACATCTTCAGAATTTCCACACGCTGGCATGTCGCGACATTAACATTCTCGATTACGTCCTCAGGATTGACTTTAAGCCCGTAACGTTCGGATAACTCCGCAATATCTTTATTCGCTTTCTTGATGTCAACGTAAGGGAAAATTCCTAAAAACTTTTTCTCCGGCTCAAGTCCAAGAATAATATTCTCTGCAATCGTGTAATTCGATACAAGCCTGAAGTGTTGATGAACCATCCCAATGCTCAAGCTAGTAGCGTAACGAGGGGAATTTATACGCTCAAGTTTGCCTCGAATATAAATTTCTCCCTCGTCAGGCTCATACATTCCGAACAACATGCTGACTAACGTCGATTTTCCTGCACCGTTCTCCCCTAAGACAGCGAAGATTTCACCCTTTTTAATCGCAATCGAAACGTCATCATTGGCGACAATTCCGGGAAAACGTTTAGTGATATGCTTCATCTCGACGATTATCTCATCAGCATTTTGCTTCAAATTATTTTCTGTCATTATTAGTCCGATAAAAGTTGTCAGGTATTATTCAAGTCCAATGAAGTTATCGGGTTTAGTTCCGCTTGATGATGAAGCCGGTAAAATTTTTCCTGCTTTCATTAAGTCAAGTGCCGCGTCAATCTTAGCAATCGCGTCTTCAGTGAGCTGGTTACGTCCTGAAGTTTTCACGTAGCCGATTGAGTTAGTATCAGCTCCGAGTAAATAATTTCCCCCTTTGAAATTTCCAGCAAGAACATCATTCAAGACGCGTTCATTATTCATGCTCATGACTTTGAGGCTGCTGGTGAGAATAATATTCTTGTCGCCGTTAATTCCATCGTTGAACTGGTCAGCATCACAGCCGATTATGAAGACGTTCTCAGATTCTTTTGCCGCTGTGAAAACTCCCATTCCTGCACCGCCGGCCGCAACGAAGATTACATCACAGCCCTCACGGATTAACGCTTGACCTACGATTTTCCCGTTAGCTTGGTCTATGAATGAGCCGATGTAATTTCCTCCGACGTTCTTGCCCGTTACGTCAGTCCCTGAGTATGAGGCCAATTCAACAATTTCTGCCTTCGTCCCGTAATTCTTGTTCGCGTAATTTACTCCTGACATGAAGCCGTATTGATAGTTTACGTTCGTCGGGAAAGCAATTCCATTGACTACAGCGACTTTGTTAGTTTTCGTAGTGAGAGCCGCCGCAATTCCTGCGAGAAATCCGCCTTCTTCTTCCTTATACTTCATGGCGTTGATATTCTCAACTTCGACTTCTTCACCGTTTGAGTTCGCGGGCCAGGTGTCAACGAGCAAAAATTTCACGTCAGGATTATCCTCTGCAACTTCGGGAATTCCTGAGAACTGGAAGCCTACACAGACTATAGCGTCATAATCCGCAACAATATCCTCAACGACTTTTACGCATGACGCAGGGTCTCCGGTCTTCTCCTGAATTGTAGTGAATGAAGCCTCAGGATGATGATTAACGAACGAGACTACGCCGTTGTAATTATCTTCGTTGAAGCCGCCGTCATGAACATCATTCGGGGAAGTTATGATTGCGACTTTCAGGCCGTCAGCAAAACTTGAACCTGTGAACGCAAAAAGCAAAACGAATACTGCAATGATGGAAAGAAAACGTTTTTTCATGAGAATATCCACCTCACTAAAATTTTGTTGAGAATATTATACACATTCAAGAATTATCACGAGAATTATTCCCGAAAAAAAACTTGCTGAGTTCATGTGAAATATATAAAAAAATCTTGACAAAAGCCTTGACATTAAGAGTGTTATAATAATTTTCAGCTGTGCGGCTAAATGCGTAAGTCCGAGCAAGTTTCGGATGAACGCATTTTTTTTGTGCAGAAAATTTCTATTGAAGGTGTATAAAACTTGAACTCTAATTCATTTCTTGAGCGTGAACCTGTCAGCAAATTATTAATCCGTTATTCCGTCCCGTTAATAATCTCGCTTCTGGTTGCCGCTTTATATAATATCGTAGACCAGATTTTTATTGCCAACGCTGACTATTTAGGCTCAAACGGTAACGCCGCTAACAATGTTGTATTCCCGATGACCGTAATAGCTCTAGCGTTTACTCTCATGATTGGCGACGGCGTATGTGCATTCGTGAGTATGAGCTTGGGCGCGAGAAATCCCAAACGTGCCGGCGATGCTGTCGGGAGTGCTGCGTTATTGTCGTCAACTTGCGGAATAATTATAGCGATTGTGTATTATGTCTATCGTGAGGAATTATTAACATTCTTCGGCGGACGAGTGAACGATGAGACATTCAGGCTAGCGCTCGAGTATTTCACGTGGATAATTCCGGGAATTCCCTTTTACGTTTTCGGCCAAGCAATGAACCCTGTAATTTCCGCCGATGGAAGCCCGAACTATGTAATGTTCTCAACGTTAATGGGAGCAGGAATTAATATAGTTCTTGACCCGCTGTTTATATTTGGTTTTCGCTGGGGAATGATGGGAGCGGCTTTAGCTACGATTATGGGGCAGATTTTCACGGCCTTAATGTCGTTGTTATATATAGCGCGTAAAATGAAAGCCGTAAAGTTCTCGCGTGAAAATTTACACTTCAAGCCCTCGTTAATGAAATTCTATTTGCCTCTGGGAATGTGCAGTTTTCTTTCACAAATTGCATTAGTAATCAGCGTTGCCAGCGTGAACATGATGATTAAGAAGTACGGTGCACTCGATGAAATTTTCGGTCGGCCTGAATATTCGCAAATTCCTATGGCAGTAATCGGCATCGTCATGAAATTTTTCCAAATCGTAATTTCCATTGTCGTCGGCTTATCAGCGAGCTGTACCCCAATTACGGGCTTTAACATGGGAGCAGGACGGCCGGACAGAGTTAAAAAGTTATTCTCGTTGTTACTGACCTGTGAAGTCGTTATCGGGTTAATCGCGTTCGTGATAGTCGAGTTATTCCCGGCCAATATTGCTGAACTCTTCGGTGCTTCTGGCGAGAGTGTTTACTATTCTGAGTTTACGGTTAAATGCTTCAGAACGTATCTTTGCTTAATCGTCCTTGCGTGTATAAATAAAGCGGCGTTCATTTTCATTCAAGCAATGGGTAGGCCGTGGATATCTGCAGGACTTTCTGCAACTCGTGAGATAATTTTCGGTGCCGGACTAACTATAATAATGCCGATTTTCATGGGACTTGACGGAGTTTTGTGGTCAATGCCTGCAAGCGACACTTTAACGTTTATAGTCTCAGTGATAGTTATAGCGATGATTTATCGTGAACTCAGCAAGCCTGTAAATTTTGCCCCCACAGATTTATGATTTGCGAGGGCATTGATGACTTATTGCATGAGGCTTAAGACTGACTGCGGAAGTTGATTAGCCTGTGCAAGCATTGAAGTTGACGACTGATTTAATATCTGGAACTTCACGAGGTCAAGCATTGACTTTGACATATCAGCGTCTCTAATTCTGCTCTCTGAACTCTGGATATTTTCATTCGTCACTGTCAGGCTTTCAATCGTATTGTCAAGTGAATTTTGATATGCTCCGATTTTGCTGCGTTGTTCAGAAACTCGTTTAATCGCGTTATCAAGTATCGTAATCGCTTTAGAGCTTCTTTCGCGTGTCATCACGTTTAAACCTTGAACTCCGAGCCCTGCTGATGACATATCGCCGATGTCGAGAGTAATTTTTTCCTCTTCGTTTGCTCCAATCTGGAAGCTGATATCATTTTTCACAACATGAATATGAGTGATATAAGCGTCTTGTTCAGGAGTAAGCAGAAAATTTCTCTCAACGTCGCTCCAATTTGCTTTAACTCCGGCGAACGCGTCAAATTCAACGTCAATATTCTTGTGAATTACTCCCCTTAAGACATTTCCCGTAGTCTTGACGTCCCTGGCAATAATGCTTCCGTCGTGAGCGTCATAAACCGAAGCTGTGTAAGATGTCTCGGCTGAACTTTTAATCGTGTTGAGAGCTAGAGCGTCGATTAATTCACCGTAAGAGCTTGAGAAAGTTAATTCACCCGCTGAACCTGGAATTAACGAGCGGATTAACATTGTGCCTTTGACGGATTCAATGCCATTTTCCCCGTAAGGTTCTTCAACAAAGCTAACGAGATTATTCGGATTTGACGTGTAAATTTCCTGGCCTAAGTCTACAGCGATTGCGTCATTAAGTTTTCGGCGTAAGTCATTGAGAGTGTCTGACGCGTTAAGAGTTATTGAAGTTTTTGCGCCGTTATTCTGGGAAATCGTGATTGTCTGCGGACGTTCAAGCATGAAGACTCCGGATTTGTTCCAGAATTGCTCAAGGTCTCGAAGTTTCGTAGCTCCTGTTGCGATTTTCCCGACGTAAGCGGCGTTGAACGAAGCAAGAGTAATCTCGTTATCAGTTCTTGATTGACCTTCAACCGGAGCTTCCGGGAAATTCTTTGCTGCCTCTCCAAAGTCCGAGTTGGTCGTCAAGGCAATATCTCCCTGATGAACTTTTCCCGTCTCACTGTTGAGATAAAAATTCCTGAAGTGTAATTCCTGATTTGAGACTGCTTCAGCGTTGACGTTGTAATAAAGCTCATTATTTTTATACGTGAGATTTTCCCAGCTTTGAGGCCATGAAGTGTCTTCCTTGCAGTTGATGTATAAAGACGTGTCCGCAGGAGCTGAGCTTGTCCCGTTGCCGCTTATGCTGTAAACGAACTTATCGCCGATGTTGAATTTTTCGGGGTCAAGGGTAATCGAGAAGTTGTTATCATCTTCGCCGAGCAATGAGCCTAAATTTACTGTCTTGTTTCCTGTTGAGACGACAATTTTGCTGTCTGTGTGATTATAATTTTTCCCGTCAGCCGTCAGAACGTTTGATTGAGCTTTGAGGGTAATAGTTCCGTTCCCGTTTGAGTCGATTGCGCTCGCTGTAACCTCAAATAAAATACTGGCGTTATTCTGAGTTTTCGAGTTTATATTCGCTGAAAGTGAAGAAGCCGCCTCTTCGGAACCGTAAAATCCAGTGAGGCTTGTTGTCGCGGATGGAACTGCTACTCCGCCGTCATCTGAAGTCGTGAATGTGGCATCATTTACCTTTGAGGTCGCAGCAGGTGTTGAAGTATTCGAGAAATAAAAATATACTTCCTCATTCGAGTTTGAAGTCGTAATAGTGTAGCTGCTTCCGTTTTGCTGAGCATCAATCAGGACATCAACGCCGTTAAGTTTCGCATATGATTTATTATTGCATGTGTTAACAACCTTTTGAGCTATAGCGTCTGGAGTTGTGTCGTTTTCGTCAAAAGTTATCTCGCCAATTTCCACAGTTTGACTTGAAGTTATCCCGCGAAGAGAAAGTTTATATTTTTCCTCGCCGCTTGTTGTTCTTGGACTTCCTGAGTTGAAAGACGTAGTGCCTGTATGCGTCATTATGTAGCGATTATTGTCCGAAGCTGGTAAATCTGAAGAACGTTTTTCTAGAGATATTTCACTTGAACTTATTGAAGCCGTAACCTGAAGTGTATTATTACTTCCGTTTGAGGCCGTCAAGGAATACTTACTGCTGCCAGCGTTATAACCTTTGAGTGGAATATTTCCTATTGTTGTATCGATAGACTGAATGAGAGAAGAGATATCCGCAACAGAACTTCCGGCGGGAATATTGACCGGATGAGCGCCTAATGTGCTCCCGTTCTCGCTTATCGTGAAAGTTATTGTTGACGCGCTCGTTGTTGCAGAAGCATTACCAGCGAGAGAAATTTTTCCGGCAATGCTGGCTTCGTAAGTCGTATCAGTGTTCGTAACGTTATAATTGTATCTAATATTAGAATCAGGATTAATATTTGAGCTGCTTGCTGTAAGAAAAGTTGCTGATGTCAATTCTCCTTCGGTTGAAGTTGATGTGATTTTCCCGTCGTCGTCAACTTCTAAGCTGAAGTCGGCAGTTGTTGTTCCGTTGCTTGTGCTGAGAGTTATATTTTTCCCGTTAAGCTCTCGTTTGATTATCGCGGCAATATCAGAAGTTGTTGTGCTTGTAGCTGGAATTTGAACACTGTAATAATTATTTGTGTCAGCATTGGGATCATACGACGGCGATGTAGAGGACCTCGAAGGCCATGAAATGACTGTTCCGTCCTGAGTTTTTCCCGTCAGCCTGAACCTGAGATATTCGGGAACTCCGCTCTCATTGCCTTTTTCTATGTCAATCTCAGCAATTGATTTATACTCAGTGATTATCTCACCTCCGCCGGCTTTCGTCGCAGTAATCCTGTAATCTCCGGCCGGCATTCCCTGTGCTTCAACTTTATTCACGCCGTTATTAGTCTGAGCATTCGTGATTACGTCTTCGTGCTTAATCTTGAATATCGTAGACTTCTGAACTTGAGCTTCACCAGGATTAGCTTTCACCTCAATTCTATAATTTCCCTCAACGTCAATTGCCCCTCGAATATAGCCTTTAGTCGTCGAGTCAGTTGATGAAATTATCCCGCAGCAGCTTCCGTCAAGCAAACGTTTTGTGTTAAATTGCGTCGTGTCAGCAATCCTGTCAATATTCGCCTTGAGCTCGTCAATTTCCATCTGGATAAAACTTCTGTCCTGAGAAGTCAACGTGTCATTCGCGGCCTGAACAGCAAGCTCCCTCATTCGTTGAAGCATCGAGTTAGTCTCACCGAGCGCACCTTCAGCCGTCTGTAAAAGGGAAATTCCGTCTTGAGCATTCTTCACAGCACGTTCAAGCCCGAGTGCCTGAGCATGTAAATTTTCGCTGATTGCTAAACCGGCGGCATCGTCAGCGGCTGAGTTAATTCTAAGTCCTGTTGATACTTGCTTGATTACTTTTGAGAATTGATTATTGACTGTAGTTAGCGAATTGAAAGCAGAGAGAGCAGAAATATTGTGATTAATCCTCATGACTGTCCAACCTCCTGACACTCACGAAGGAACAGCAGCGAATTTTGTCCGTAAAACTTATACCCCCCCCCCTATTATGCAAATTACGTAGGGATTTGTAGGTATTAAACGCATAACGAAAAAGCCTCCTAACTTTGAAAGATTAATAACGTGATACTTGCTTAATTTTTATTATCGACATGTAACACGAAAAACTTTATTAATTATCTGCCAACTTTCAATAAATATTTTCTTGCCTGAATTTCTCCCTGTTTCTTTCTTAATTTGGCTTTCAGTCTTGATGAATTTGTTTGATGTCTCGACTAATAAATTAATCGCCGCTTGAATTAATAACTAGATTTATAACGTGAGAAAAAATCTTGACAAAATCGCGAAGATATTATAAGTTTATCATACCAAACAAAGGAAAAATTTTCGATGACACAAACACACGCGAATATAATGCAAAAGTTCATGAAGCATATCAAGAATTCTAGCACTGAAGATTTTATCAGGAGCATGTTATTTTGTTTTTGTGCACCAACTATTAAGGGCTTAAAGGCAGCATGCTTGATAAATTTTCGGCGTAACAAGAATGAAGATATGCGAGCAGTCTGGAAGTTACACGCTGATGAATGGCTTGTTCCGTTCGGGCTTGAATGGCTCTTGCTGAATGATGAGGGCATGAATGCTTTAGTCCTGATTTATCGGCGTGAATTATTAGCAAAAGCGCTTGGCTGTGATGAGGCGTGCGAAATTTTAGCGTCAAAAGGTTATCCGTTACATGATGTTGATGCATGCTTGAAGTGTCTGCGTGAAAAATATTGTGAGAGTTTTCCTCATGAGATTGGCCTTTTTCTGGATTACCCGCCGTGCGACGTAAGGGGGTTCATGGAAAATCGATGTGCAAAAAATTTAGCTTGCCCCGGTTACTGGAAAGTTTACGGGAATGTTAAACAAGCTCGAGAAATTTTCAGGAAGTATAAACAGGCAGAATGTGAAGCGGCGAAATTAATTTTGGCAAGGGAGCTTTAACACATTGAAAAATAAGCAAGCATAGTGTGTTAATAGCTAAGAAGGTTGCGATGCTGTTCGTGTAATTTCGGCGGACAGATAGTAAGTATAAATTGGAGGTAAATTAATAATGGCAAAAGTTTTAATCGTCTATGTAACAACGACCGGCAACACGGAAAAAATGGCTCAGGCAATCGAAGAAGGCGCGAAAGGTGCAGGAGCAGATGTAACTTGCAAGACAGTCGGCGACGCTTCAGTAGCTGAACTTGCGGACTATGATGTAGTTGCTTTCGGGTCACCGGCGATGGGTGCAGAAGTTCTTGAAGAGGCTGAAATGGAACCGTTCTTCAGTGACGCTGAGGGCAAGATTTCCGGGAAGAAAGTTGCTGTATTCGGGTCATATGACTGGGGCGACGGCGAATGGCTCAGAACTTGGGAAGACAGATGCAAGGCAGCCGGTGCTGAAGTTGTCGCGAGCGTGAAAGCTCATCTTGAGCCTGATGATGATGCAATTGCTGAGTGCAAGGCTTTCGGAGCAAAATTAGCGTAAGAGTGATAAAGATTAACGGCCTCCCGCAGGATTATCACGGGAGGTTTTGTTTTACGCGAAATTGTCAGCAAGTTTCATAGCGAGTTCAACGGTTAAGTCAGAGTTATAATGCTGATGCTCGCCCCAGCGTCCTAATCCGAACACGTTATTTTCTCGGCAGAACGTTAATATTTCCTTCATGATTTCCGGCTTGTTAAGAGTGTTCAAAGGGTAAGCATATTCGTTCATGTACGCAAAATTTTCATCAGGAGCTTCGATTCTTGCTGAATGTGTTTCTGTCCAGATGCCTTTGCTCCCCAGTAAGACATTATGACGTAAGAAAATTCTGTGATAGCTCAAGCTCAAATCCGGGTAATAAATCCATTGTGCTGAAGTGTCGAGATTTTGAGGAATATATTTTATCTGAACCGAAGTATGCTTGAGTTCGTTTATCGAAGCGCGTAAATTTTCGGGCATTCCGGCCAATTCATTAAATTCTTTGTAAGGTATCGTGTTAATGATGAATTTTCCGCTGAACTCCTCATCGTCAGAAGTTATCACAACATGAGAGGAAAAATTGATTGAGCTCACGCGTCTTCCGTAAAATATTCTGCCGTCAAGAGATTTTGCCATTCTCCGCCATAATTCACCGTAGCCAGTTTCAACAGGATAAAAGAAATTTGCGTGTCCCGGCTGTTGTGCGTGAGCCTGATGTTCCAGACAAGAGCGCAAAGTGTCCTCAAAGCTGACTGATGGGAGTTTATCAAGCCAGTAAGTTCCCAGATTATCGAGCTCAGAGCCGAACATTTTAGAGTTATAAGGCAGCATGTAATCATTCGCAATTTTCTCACCGAGTTTCCAGATAATCCAGTCCGTGAATTTTTCGGGCTTGGGCTTGCCAGTAACACAGCCTGCTTTAGCGATTGAGCTTAAATATTCAACCTGAGAATCAAAGTCAAGCTGCCAGATATTAGCTTCAAATGGATGTGAGATTAATTTACCGTTGAGATTAATTGCTGTATCACGAGTGAAATAATTCCATTCTTCGCGCGGCATAAACAAGAACAAGAACTTTAGGACTTCCGGCCTCCGAACGTCGAGAATATGACCGCCGCCAATGTCCAGAGCTGAGCCGTCAACTTCAACACTTCGGCATAATCCTCCGGCTTCATGTTCAGCTTCAAGGATGACAAAATTACGTTCTCCGTTCTGAAAAAGTTTGCAGGCAAAAGAAAGTCCAGCAGGCCCGGCACCAAGTATCAGGAATTTATTCATCTTCATTTTTTCTGTTATCTATAAAGAAGACTTGAGCATAATATTCAAGATAATCTTGATAAAATTTCTGTTTAAACCATGCGAATTTATCATAACCAATGTTTTTAGCTTCGATTACCTTTTCAGTTTCAAGATATGAGACAAATTTATTGAAATCCTCAGCAAGAGATAAGCCCTTGTGTGTTCTGACAGCTATAATTGTCCCGTTAAAGTTTTTCATCGTATCGTACCAATCTCTAAAAAACGGTGCAAAAACTTCAGTTTTGGAGAAAGCCTCAGGAACGAGTAAAGCATTATCGAATTTTTCTCGTGCATAAAAATATAATCCTGTTAGATTAGTTACGAACAAAGATTTTCTTTTAGGGTCAAGGCTCTCGGAATAATTCAGAATTTCCTGATAAGGCATGTTATACGTAGTTTTTACAGTATTCGAATGAGTTATAACGTTATATATTCCTCCTGCAGAAGCTACGATATAAAAAATAAGTATAATAATTTTTAGCAGGCTGCTCCTTAGCGTCTGATAAATATTTGTGAGAAATAATCCCATTTCCGGCGATAAAATCGTAAAATTTCTTACTTTGTCGGTACCTACAGGATATAGAAGCATGATTAAGGCATAAGAAACAGTAAAGAAATTATTTCCACAGTCTGAACATATTGTCTTAATATTTCTGAAGAAAGCCAGAATTAAAATCAAATTAGCAATAATCAATATGATGCCGAATATTGACACAGGTATAACGGCTGAACCTGACAGAAAATTCATTGCAGCCCCCATACTGAACTTTAACGGCCAGAAATGTTGCCCTGAATTTATATGGTGAACGGTCAAAAAAATAAATGCCTGATATGAAACTAAGCATGAGGCAATAACACCGTAAACGATTACATATTTCATGTCAGAATGTAGAAATTTCCTACGTCTATAAAGGAGACACGCAAAGGAAGTTATAATAATGACCGCTGAAAGATAATTTATATGAAACATAAGCAGACAAACGATAAAATAAATTCCCCAGAATGAAGAGCTTTTAATCCTTGTATTTTCTGCTGTATGTATGAGGATAGCGATTATACATACCAAAGGAAGAAGATAGGTATACCATCTGAGGCCTGTACACCATAAAAGCACAGAAGGATTAAGACATATCGCAATATACGAGAAGATAAAGACGAGCCTGTTGGTTATATTTCTGCTTACAATATACCAGTAAATCCAGATTAAGGCTCCTACTACAAATGCTCCTACGGTACGAACAAACTGCCAGCTTCCGAAAATTTTCAGGAGAATGTAGTTTATTATGTACATTCCAGCTGGATGAAAATCATTGCTGTTTGAATATTTGATTATCTCCGTAATAGAATTAAGTTTTTCGACCATGAAGGCACTGTAAAAATCATCTTCGTAGCCGAACGAAAACAGAGCAGAGACAATAAATAAAATCATGACGAGGATGAAACTTGAAATATAAAGCAATTTTCGTTGTATATTAATTTCTTGCCACATTTCTAATTCGCCCCTTTATCTTGATTAATTAAAATTTGTTCACGTTTGAGAAATCTGTTATGCCAAGCAGGACGGAAATACTTAAAAGTTGCAAAAAATCCATTCTGAGAGACTCCTTCAGTTCGAGCTTGCCATTTCGCCGGAATCTCAATAAATTTCACTCCGAGCCTTAAAGGTTTTAATGCTGTCTCTAAACAAAAAGGATGCTTTAACTCCTCCCAATTAATATTTTGCATAAGTTCCGTCGGAAAAAGTCTGTAGCCAAAAGTCATATCACTTAAATTTGAGAAATAGAACCAGGCTATAGCTTTTTCGAATATGTAATTGCATACAAGTTTGATTTTGCTATAGCCTTTGAAGCTGCCTCCTCGTCTCCATCTTGAGGCTGTTATTATTCCGTCTGGATATTTTTTTGCCTGCTCAATGAATTTGTTAATAAGAATTGGATCTGTCTCAAGGTCTGCTGACATCATTACGAGGTGTGAGCCCTTAGCAATTTTTATTCCGTCTCGTATTGCTCCACCAAGAAACGGCAATTTCTGTTCGTAAACGTAAATTTGGGCTTTATCTGAATATTGGGCGATTAATTTTTCGGCCGTGCTTAAAGTTTCGTTTGAAGTTTTCGGCGATACAATAATTATAATTTCGGCGAGGTCTTCATGATTGCAGGTATCGAGAATGATTTTTACTGTCTGCTCAAGAGAATATGTTTCATCCATTGCAGTAATTAATATAGAGACTTTTTCAAAGTTTAGGCTCATATTACGGCCTCACGATCTCTAAATTATTTATGAAGCGTGAACCCGATATTTCTATATAACCGTTAATAAAGGCTCTAATATTGTAAATACTTTTGTTGGGGGAAATGAAAGGATAGATTAAGCTACTGCGAACTGCGAACATTATAGCCGCAATTTTGCATCTTCGTCAACCTCCTGTTTACGTAAATTTTTCATTATTCTATCACAACTAACAAAATTCCCCCCTGCCATCATAACAAGGGGGATAAACTTTTTACTCTTCTTCCTTAACAACTTCAATCGCAAGTTCTTCAAGCCTCTCATGTTCGACAACATCAGGAGCTCCGGACATTAAGCATTGAGCCTTCTGCGTCTTCGGGAATGCCATAACATCGCGGATTGAGTTTCCTCCGCATAAAAGCATTACGAGCCTATCAACTCCGAGCGCAAGCCCCCCATGAGGAGGAGTTCCGTACGATAAAGCCTCAATGAAGAACCCGAAGCGTCGTTTTGCCTCTTCCGGAGTAATCCCCAGACACTTAAACAATCTCGCCTGAACTTCAGGGTCATGTATTCTGATTGAGCCGCCCCCGACCTCGTTGCCGTTCAATACGCAGTCATAAGCTCGCGCTAAAGCATTGGCCGGATCTTCGTCAAAAGCCGTATCGTTGTCAAGCGCAGGCGACGTGAACGGATGATGCATAGCTTCCCAGCGTTTTTCGTCAGCGTTCCACTCGAACAATGGGAATTTCGTAACCCATAAGAATTTCCAGTTGTCCGGAGAATTATCGAATAAATCCTCACGTTTCTTGCCAAGTTCAAGCCTCAAAGTTCCGAGAATTTCACAGGCTTTCTGTCGTGACGCATGAGCTACAATGAATAACGCGTCGTCTGGTTCCATTTTGCCGAGTTCACGAACTTTGTCTAAGTCTTCAGGTTTCAGGAATTTGATTAACGGCCCTTTCAATCCGCCGTCTTTATACAGGAAGTTAGCAAGTCCTGACGTTCCGAGTTTAATTGCTCGTGCTTCGAGATCCTGAATTTCTTTACGTGACATCGCTGCTCCTCCCGGAAGTCTTAAGCCTCGAATAACTCCGCCGGCCTCTAAAATTTTCTTGAACGGTTCAAAGCCTGAGTTCCTGAAAGCATCGGCTAAGTCGCAAAGTTCAAGTTTCACGCGCAAGTCTGGTTTGTCGCTTCCGTATTTATCCATTGCGTCCCAGTATGACATTCTCAAAAACGGCGTGGGAATATCAACTCCGCGAATTTCCTTGAATAATCCCTTCATGTAACCTTCGATTAAGTTCATAATGTCATCTTCGACAATATAGCTCATCTCAATATCAACTTGAGTAAACTCCGGTTGTCTATCAGCGCGTAAATCTTCATCTCTAAAGCATCTTGCAATCTGATAATATCTGTCAAAGCCAGAAATCATTAAAATTTGCTTGAACAATTGCGGAGATTGAGGCAATGCATAGAAGCACCCTTGATTTACTCGGCTGGGAACAAGATAATCTCGCGCGCCTTCCGGTGTAGCTTTCGTCAGCATAGGAGTTTCAAGCTCAACAAAATCCTGTTCACCTAAATATTTGCGAGTAAAAGCGTTAATCTTTGAACGAGTGCGTAAGTTATACTGCATTTTATCGCGGCGCATATCAAGATAACGATACTTAAGGCGTAAATTCTCGTCAACATTGTCCGTCTCATCGCCAATCTCAAACGGAATATGTTTAGCCTTCGACAGCACAAGAAAATCATGCGCGACAATCTCAATATTCCCAGTCTTAAGCTCCGGATTATCCGTGCCTTCGGGACGTATTCTCATTCTGCCTTTGACAGCAACACAATATTCGTTACGTAAAGTTGCGGCCAATTCGTGAATTTCTTCGGAAGTTTCGGATAACGACGGATCAAAGACAATTTGAATCGGCCCGGTCCAGTCCCAAATTTCAATAAAGATTATTCCGCCTAAATCCCGTCTTGCTCGTACCCAACCGTTAGCACGAACTTCTTTATCAGCGTCGTCCTCAGTGAATGTTCCACAAAGTTTTGTTCGTTGCCAGGTCTTATCAAAAATTTTTCCCAATTATTTACACGTTCCCTTCATCAATAATTTTTCAATGTTAAACTTGCATATTATATAGCTTTTTCACGCGCTAGCCTTAACGTTTCAATATTCCCCAGAGTTCTTCGTTCGTGCTTAATGAAATTTTTTTCCCTTTCACGAATTTTCCGATTATGCTTGAGTGTATATTATTTTTTCTCAATATGGCCTGAGCATGCAAAACTTTATCAGGAGGAATTACGGCGATTAACATTCCTGAAGATATGAGATTACGCGGGTTAAAGTTTAATTTTACTGAAGCTCTCCATGTTAAATTCGAAATGGGAATATTCTTATCATCAAGTTCAAGCCTCAAGTTACAAGCCTCCTGAATTTCGTACAAAGCTCCGTTTAAGCCGCCTTCTGTCGGATCATGCATGTAGCGTGAAAATTCCCGTAAAATTTTTGCCGGCTCAATCACTGACAAATCATTTTTCCATGAACGAATTACATCAAGCTCGTCTTGAGTGAAAATCCCCGTGAATAAATCTTCCCTGTCGTCCGCAATTATGCTCATTCCTTCAAGTCCGACATGTCCGGTTGCAAGAATAAAATCTCCCTCGCAAATTTTCTTAGTGTTAAGCTCGTAACGAGTAAGTCCCAGCATTGTACCCGAAATTACAGGCTCATCATATTTATTCGTAAGTTCCGTATGTCCTCCGGCAATCGCAATATTCATTCTTGCGCAGGTCTCGTGAATTTCCCGCATAATGTCCTCGATGAATTTTTCGCCGAGCTTGTCAGGGATTATCAACGTAACAACTAGCCAAGCCGGATTAGCACCTTTGCAGGCGACATCGTTAGCGTTTATGTGAACTAGAAGCGAACCGGCATTTTTCCCTGCTCCTGTTACGGGGTCTGACGCAGCTACGAGTATTCCCTCAGGGATTTTTATCAACGCAGCGTCCTCACCAATTCCACCGCCGATTAATAAATCTTCTCGCAAAGCTCCAGTGTAATTCAAAACTTTTTGCTTCAGAATATCAGGCTGTAATTTTCCCGGCAATATTATTCTCCCTTTCAGCATTAAGATTTAGCAAGTGATTTTAGCATAAGCATATAATTTCATTCAGCGGCGTAAAAAAGTTTGTATAATTTCGTGCTGTCGATGACGTGAAAAAATTTCTTGATTTCATCTCATAATCATATTGTCTGTATAATTCCCATTAAGGAGATGACATATTCATGAAAAAGTTTATGATTATTCTAGTTTCAATATTACTTGCAAGTTCAGCTGAAGCATTACCCTCACGCTATGATTTACGAGAAAACGGCTATATCACGAGCGTAAGAAATCAAGGAATTCCCGGACCATGCTGGGCATTCGCGGCTTTAGGCTCAATGGAAAGCAGCTATCTTGTTCAGCACCTTAACACCGACAAGAAGAAGCCGGATTTGTCCGAAATGCAGTTAGCTTTTTACACATACAAAGGCCCGAACCCTGAGAAAAATTTTACTCCTCGACATTCATCGGGGACATTGAGCCTTGAGGGAAATTCATTCAAAGCAATTGCCTTCCTGTCAAGACTAGCAGGACCGACTGACGAGAAAATTTTACCGTATACGACAACAATCGCTTACGAACAGAGGCAGGCTCTCGCGAAAAAAGCTCCTGAGAGTTACAAGCGGACAATGAGACTTCACGACGCATATTTTCTCTCTGGACAAACAACAATTCCCGTCGAGAAACGCAAAGAGTTAATCATGAAGCATGGAGCTATAGCCGTCAGCATTTACAGTGATATATTCAAGTATAAGATTAAGGGGAAATATTTTACTTACTTCAACAATTCCGAAGGGACTAAAACGGATCATGAAGTCTTATTAGCCGGATGGGATGACAATTTTCCGCGTGATAGATTTTCCCCGAAGCCTTCACAAAACGGCGCATGGCTCGTAAAAAACTCATGGGGAACAATGCGAGGACATAACGGCGGTTATTTCTGGACACCTTACGAGCAATTCATGAAGGGGGGAACTGCTTTTATCGCCGCAAAAAATAATTCCAGACTTAAACATTACGGCTATGATGATTTAGGCTTCTGCTCGAGCGTAAATTATTCTTGGGGAGCAAACGTGTTCAAGATTTCCAGCAAAAGAGAGCAGCTCAAGGAAGCGGCGTTTTATACCCCGTCAAATAATTCCAGCTATGAAGTCTACGTTTATTCACTCGGCAAAAAAGTTCCGTCGTCGCCAGTCTCAGGAAAATTATTATCGAGCGTTAAAGGCGTGAAAGAATTTGCCGGCTATCACACGATAGAATTACCCGAAAGATTATTATTGCTGAACGAAGGGGAATATTTCTCGGTTGTCCTGAAACTCTCAGGAGGATTTATGCCGGTTGAGACGAGATTTGATAATTATTCCGAGAACGCAAGAGTTAATGAGAAGGAGAGCTATTTTTCACGAGATGGCAAAACTTGGACAGACGGGATAAAGATTAACGCTAATCCCTGCATTAAAGCCTTCACGGAATTATTTTAGCGCACAAAAAATCCCCCAGCTTGTTGCGACTGGGGGCCTTCACAAAATTTTTCTTACTCTTCAGGGGATTTCTCCGGTTCAACTTCCGGCTTCTCTTCCGGCTTTGGTGCTGGAGGAACTGGCTTATTCTTACGGTTAAGCTCGCGCTGTTCTCTTGCTTTCTCCATGAACTCAAGACGTTTCGCAAATTTCCATGCGTCAATCTCATTCTTGACCTGCTGAATTTTCGCGTAAACTTCGAGAGCTTTAGCCTTATTAATTGGGTTGCTGGTTAATGCTTCCTCAAGGTCAATCTTCAATTTGGCGAGTTCAGCAACTTTTTCACGAATTTCCTTCGGCATATCAGGAGCAAAGCGCGGGCCTCTGTCACATTCTCCGAAGTTCGGACCCATCATTTCAGGTCTTGGGCCTCTGTCGTCACGAGCTCCGAAATCTCTGCGCATTGGTTCAGGCCTCTGGTCCTTAACGTTTTGATTTCCGTGCTCACTCTGGACGAACTTTTGACGCTGAAGCTGGTTCTGCATTGGCTGACGTTTGGGCTGAGCGATTGCGGCCCCTGCTCCGAACACTACGCTGACGACTAAGATTACTGCTAAAACTTTCTTCATGATAAATATTCCTCCTTAAGAATTTATTTGCTCTTGTTTACGTCCTTCGGAAGTTCCGGCCTTTTCCCGTTAAAACCTTCTGGCGGTTCCGGCGGCTTCTTGTCTCCTGAACGGAAGCGGGGCGGTCTTTTATCTCCACTCATCGGCGGACGCTTTCCATCGAATCCCTCCGGAGGCTCAGGTGGTCTGTCCATGCTCGACATTTTAGGCGGCTGTTTTCCGTCAAAGTCCTTCGGAAGTTCCTTTTTGCTTGCGGCGAATGCTGAACCTGCGAAAACTACACTTGCTAAAACTACTCCTGCTACGATTTTTCTCTTCATGTTACGAGTAAAACTCCTTTCGTTTAGTGCCGTCTATATCTCTTGCATTTATGAGTTCGGCGGCAATATTCTTATCTTAGCACGTTTTTCTTGTATTAATGCCTTCCGTGTCTGCCGTGATGTTGAGGGGGTGGAGGCGGCGGCATATGCTCTCTTCGTTCGTCTCGTTCGCGACGTTCCTCAACTCTTCGATGTGCTCGGTCGCTATCTCTGTCAATTCTCTCATGTTGACGATCATAATAATCATCTCGAGGATTTGACGGCCTGTTTGCTTCCGGTTCTCTCTGTTGAGGCGGAGGCGGCGGAGCGTCGTTCTTGTCGTTGTCACTTCTGCCATTCCCTAAGTTAATATTAATCTCGTCGATGTTAATATTCACTCTTCGTCTTGGATTTGCATCTGCCGGATTGGTGCTGTAAAGTACACTTCCTGCTACGATTACTGCTAAGACACCTGCAATCCTTTTCTTCTGCATTTTGTTCGACCTCCTTGTTTCAACGCTGATATGA
>ERZ842401.3089-NODE-3089-length-21117-cov-101.646567_pt1 | contig 21117 bp, 20 predicted proteins | sample MGYA00521270_ERZ842401 | MGnify/ENA primary metagenome ERZ842401 (study PRJEB31892, sample SAMEA3878208) | bioreactor metagenome | biome: Moose rumen | place: Sweden | collected 2011-10 | study: EMG produced TPA metagenomics assembly of the PRJEB12797 data set...
AAAACGCTCCCTCTATCTTACCACTCGCACAATAATTTCGAGCCGTACGCTCTGAGATACCATACTTCTCGGCAAATGCTCCTACAGATATATATTCCATAAATTCCACCTATCGGCAAGCTATTTTGCTGATTTCAGCTGCAAATATACTAATTTTTGCCGATACCGGCAAGTTTTTGACTGTTTTTCGCAATAACCCTGGGTTATCCAAAAATAACCTTGGGTTATTTAGGAATAACCACGGGTTATTGGTTTTAGTCCGTGCGGACGGACTAAGAGTCCGAAGGGGACGGACTGTGAGTCCGAAGCCTTCGGACTGGGCGCCAGGGGCAATCGGACTAGTCGCTAGCCTCCGAAGGAAAAGTGGCGAGCCGGCTTAGGAGTGCGAAAACAAATGAATTCGAAAATATCCCTAACATCCTAACATTTTGGCATGAAATGCCGATGTACAGGGCGATTGGGCACGTTAGGGTAAATCGCTTTAGGGTAACGTCTCCCTAACATTTTTCAGTTGCGTCACTCACCTTATTATATATTTAGCAGAAATTACACGAAAATGAAGTGTTAAAACGTAGGATTTTGAAGGAAAAATTTGCAAACCGGAAAAATATTTTGTAATTTTGCAACTGGAAAATGGGATCATGGATAACAGAAGAAAAACACCATGAAAAACCCAACCAAAACTATAAATTATTAATTTTCGATCTACTTATTGTCTATGGAACAAAATTCCTTAGTGGTGGTTGAACAGCCCCAAAATGTTCAAACAGAGAGTGTGCTCATCATCGAGCAGTTTCTTAACGACAACTACCGTCTGCGACGCAACGTGCTCAGCGGAAAGGTAGAATTCAAGAGCCGAGCCGAACTTTCGGCAGAGTACCGTCCGCTGACGCAGGAAGCCTTGAACAGCATCATCATCCAAGCCCTTCGTGAAGGACTGGACGAGGATTGCAACCCCAAGGCCGACATCACCATGTATGTCAACTCGGAGGAGGTGCGATTGTACAACCCTGTGCTAGATTTCCTGAACGACCTGCCCGGGTGGGACGGACAGAACCATGTGGCCCGATTGTTCAGTCGCATTCCTGGCATCAGCTCCGAACAGCTCGCGTACCTCAGTATATGGTTGCGCTCAGCTGTTGCCCATTGGTTGCAGCTCGACACGATGCACGGCAATGAGGTGGTGCCTGTGCTGATTGGTGCTCAGGGGTGTGGCAAGACCACCTTCCTGCGCCGACTGCTGCCTCGTCAGCTTCGCGAGTACTATCTGGATCACCTGAACCTGTCGAACAAGTTCGACAAGGAGATGGCGCTGACGAACAATCTGTTGGTGAACCTGGATGAGTTGGAGGCCATTCGTCCCAGTCAGCATGCAGCCTTGAAGCAGACCTTGTCGAAAAACAAGGTGAACGGACGACCCATCTTTGGCCGAGCTCAGGATGATCGTCCCCGCTATGCCTCGTTCGTATCGACGACGAACAATCCGCACCCGTTGACGGATGCTACCGGCTCGCGTCGCTACATCTGCCTGACTATCCCCAAGGGGCAGTTCATCGACAACGTGGGCGACATTGACTACGAGCAGCTGTATGCCCAGGTGCTGTACGAGATTCGCCAGTTGGAGGCTCCCTACTGGTTTAACAACGAGGAGGTGGCGCGTATTCAACAGCTGAACCTGGCCTACATGCAGCAGAAGGACATTGCGGAGATGGTGAAAGCCTGTTTTCGCAAGCCTCTGGAGGGTGAGAAGGTGAAGTCGCTGAGCACGACGGAGATGCTGGAGTTGATTCGCAACGAGTATCCCAACGTGACTATCACGACGAAGGCGAAGGTGGAACTGGGACGAGCACTCGTCAGCCTCAACTACGAGCAGAAGAGCCACAGCAACGTAGCGTATTACAAAGCCGTTCCACTCCATGCGGCGTGAGGGTAAAAAGGCAAAAACGTTAGGGAGACGTTACCCTAAAGCGTTTCTCCCTAACGTGCCCTATCGCCCTGTACATCGGGGTTTGAGACGAAAATGTTAGGATGTTAGGGACATTTTGAAATTCATTAAGAAAACAAGCAATCATGGAAATAAAGAAAGAACTATTAATCGAGAAAGCCCAAGAGGGTTATGCCGTTTGTAACATGGAAGGCTGCCCATTGCGCGACCATTGCCTGCGTTGGCTTACAGGTCAGCACGTGCCTAGCACTCGCAGCACCTACCGTTGTGTCAATCCACACTTTGAGGGAGTGGCTACTGCCAAGTGCCCCATGTATCGCAACGACCAGAAAGTTCGCTTCGCCAAAGGCATGCTGCACATCTTCACAGACGACATGCCCAAACGGGTGGAGTCTGAAGTCCGCAGCGAAGTGATCGCAATGACCAACCGCACCTACTACTTCGAATACCGCAACGGCTCACGTCTCATTCCCCCTACCCTGCAGGAGCAAATCTGCGACCTGTTTCGCGAGAAGGGATGGAAAGGTGAAGTCAAGTTCGACAGTTATGTAGAGGACTACGACTGGTAGTCATAGTACCTTGCTTGAATCAATTATACAAATTCTATAATAGAAATTCTATAAAACTCCGAAAGTATCAGAAATTACTCCGAAAGAATTTTTCTTTCGGAGTAATAAGGATGATGTCAAACGTACAGAGGATCCCCTTGATCTCTTTGTCGAAAGGAATCAAAATTGAACCGTCCCCTGATCTACAGATGGTCGATAGTATGTATTGAAAACATCGTGATTTCTGGCGACTCCATCGCCTACGGACTGTCCTCTGACGAAGCATTCACTGGCCAACCCTGCCGCGCCAAGTGGTTCTCAGCCACCGACTTCAAACTGACGCGTACTGGCGACCTCCAACGTACAAAAAATCACAGGGAATAATAAATGTCAGACAAATGTCAGGGAGTTTTTTTGGCTGTTTGACTGGCAATTGCTACCTTTGTGGGCATCTAAACATAAGAAGAGAAAAATGAACAAGAAAACCATCATCACCATCTTGCTCGCCCTCGTTGCAATGGCGGGGCAGGCGCAAGTAAAAACCGGCCAAAATATTTGTCTCAGAGACGAAACTACAGGCGACTGGCTCATAGGGCTGTACGATGACTATGCAGTCTATGATTGCGTCTTCTGGGATTATGTCAAGGCTGACACCGCCAGAGGCGAATTTACGCTTCGGCACGGGAAAGAGGCCATTAAGGTGAGGCTGAAAAATGGAAGTGCCAGAATCGGCAGAAAAAGCTATACTGTTTCTAAACTGACAGAACGCACATTGCCCGACTATCCAACGAAAGACGAGAGTGATTTCCTTGATAACGGGTATATTGGCGGCAAGATGACACTACGAGGAAGAATTGTAAATGTACCCAAGGGCCATGAAGATAGGGTGACTATTAGCATCCCTGATCCATTGCAGACTGTCTTTGACAACGAACTGCCTATAGAGCGCGATAGCTTGGGACGCTTTGAGTTGGACATTGACTTGGTGAACACAGGAGTGGCCAGAATGTTGTGGGCAAACCTGATACTCACCCCCGGCGAGACGTATTTCATCAGTATGGACGGAAAGACCGGCCAGACATTCGTGATGGGGCGCGACGCCCGGCTACAAAACGAACTCCTGGCACACGACACACCCTATTACAAAGTGAAGAGCAGTGACTTTGAAAAGAAGAGTGACGCAGAATTGATGAACGCAGTAGAGAAAGACTATGAGCGGGCCAATAAGATATGGATGAAGACGGTTCAGGCATCGCCGATGCTTTCCAAACGCTATCGCCAACTCAGCCGATGGCAGTGGAAGATGAGCGCCGCCCATTCCTTGGTTCAGCGTCGGTATGACAGCCCCGATGTCAGGAAAAGTGATGACGGTCAGCTCTGGCAATGGCTCCGTGACAGCGTATTCTCGGATATTGCGCGTCCCTATACACTTGTACAAAATAATCTCGCATACGCCCTTGACAATTACACCTCAGAACTTCTGAAACCGCGCAACAGCGGAGGCTATTCCTTTGACTTTATAGAAGAGGCCATCAATATAGCAGAAGAGAGAAGCCAAGCTGACAAAGACAGTCTGGCAATACTGAGCCAGTTGATGAATGATTATCGCTCAAAGGCCAACGATGGAACACCTGATTCTCTCCTGTCTGACCATCCGTTCCATTCTCTGATAAGGCGGATGTTCGCTAATGGAACGCCGTTGATGCAGATTATCAGGTCAACTGAACCCAACGAGCGCGTACTCTTGAAGAATATCCGACGTGTTAGAGACCTTGATTTGCCCGAAGAGCTGAAGCAACTCTCACAGGCGGTTGCCATATACTCACAGTTAGAGCAGATGCACGGGCCATTGTCTGACGCACTCCGAAAAGTGCTGGACGAAACGGTGATGCCATCGTACTACAGGGAGCGGATTCTTGCGCGGAGCGATTACTTTGCCGACCTTGCGGCCAAGATGAAACGCGGCAATGGATGCCTGATGCCAAACGAACCCTTGGCCGAACTGAAAGATGGCAAAGAGATTCTTGACAAGATTCTGGAGCCCTATCGTGGCCGGATAGTCTATCTCGACATCTGGGGAACGTGGTGCGTACCTTGCAAGGCGAATCTCAAACAGTTCACAAAACCGCTGCACCAAAAGCTCCAAGACCTGCCCGTAACCTATCTTTACCTCTGCAATAACTCATCGGACAAAGCATGGGCAAGCGTCATTGCTGAATACGGGCTGGCAAGCGAACACGCCGTTCATTACAATCTTCCTCTCAGTCAGCAGGCTGCTGTGGAGAGATACTTAGGTGTCAGACATTATCCCACATATATCCTGTTTGATAAAGATGGCAATATGCTTCCAGGCGAGTTCAAGCCATACGATATGGATGCACTGCGTAATAAAATTGAAGAGTTGACGAACACGAAATGAACATGAAAAGACAAATCATCACTATCCTGCTCGCCCTCGTCTGGGTGGTAGGCCAGGCGCAGACCGTCAACTGGAGAATAGAAGGAACGGTAGAAAATGCCGCTCCTACTGACACTCTGATTGTTATTGATGCGGAGAGACATAAGAAGATAGCAGAACTTCATGTGAAGGACGGCAACATCGTTCCTGCAACTGGAACGCTTGAGGCAGAAACCGTATGCTGGATCGCTAAAATCGGGCGGCACGGCTGGATAAGTTGGTTCTTGCTGGAAAACGGGACTATCAATATCGATGTGGATTTGAAAGTCGGTTTTCTTCGTCATGTTAACGGAACGCCTATGAACGACGAGTTGGCAGGTATTCTTGCCTTGCAATTCAGGAAATATGAGGATGGTGAATTTCACAAAGAACTGCTCAGAGCTGTGACAGGTATCGTCACACGCAACCCCAATCATATTGTATCTCCTTTCCTAATAACTAAATGCAAAATGATGTTCACTCCCACTGAAACACTCAACCTGATACATCAGCTTACGCCCGAACTGCAAGAGAACGCTAAGATGCAGAGACTGGCGGAAGAGATGACATTGGCGCAAGATACCGAGGAGGGCAAGATTTTTAAGGAACTGACAGGCGTATCGCCCGATGGCACCCCCGTGGCCTTATCCGATTTCGTAGGCAAGGGCAGTTATGTCCTAGCCGATTTCTGGGCTTCATGGTGTGGCCCCTGTAAGGCTGAAATGCCACATACCATCGCCCTCTACGAGAAATACAGCGAAAAAGGGCTGAAGGTCATCGGCATCACCATGAGAGATGCGCCAGAGAAATCAGAAGCCGCGCGCAAACAATTAGGCATCCCCTTTCCGCAGATTTATGGGTCGAAGCCCATGACCACCTACGGCGTGCTAGCTATCCCCTATACCATCCTTTTCGCACCCGACGGCACCATCCTCTTCCGTGGCCCATTACCCACTGCCGAAAAGAAACTTGCCAAGATCTTCGGTGAAGACAACGCAGAGAAATAAAAATCGAGATTAGTGCACACGGGGTACGTCCCCATGTGCACTTTGGAAAACGGGAAAATCTGGGTAAGCTCAGCATGACAAATTCGTTTGCCTTGCCGAATGTGAAGATGTTCGGCATGCCAAAATTCTACGAATTGTTTGGAGAATCCAAATAATAGTTGTATTTTTGCAATCGGAAACATATCAATATATGCAATATGACAACTATAGAGCTCAGAACATCCATAGCAACAGATCTCGACCAGATGAGCGTTGAAATGCTGGAGAGTGTGTCGCGCTACGTAAAGCGATTACGCCACCATGCACGAAATAGCAAACCACTGGCTGACGTTTCCCAGCACCGACGCGAGACAGCCATGCTTTTCGTCAAGAACCTATCCGTGCAAGGCGGCACACCAGTGCCAGCTGATGAACGTGGCATTGAAGCCCTTGTCAGCGAGAAATACACCAAATGATGCGAGCATATATTGACACTAACATATTGGTGGACCTGGTATTGGCGCGTCAGGAATTTCTCCCAAATGCTCAGCGAGTCTTCGCCCTTGGTTATGCTGGCGAGGTACAACTCGTCGTTTCAGCTCTGTCCTTTGTCAACACTATATATCTGGGACGAAAATATAAGTATCCGATGGACGAGGTGTATGCGAAGCTTTGTCTTATTGCTGATTTTGTCGACGTTGCAGACCTAAGCGGTCAAAATGTGGTTGACATGCTTAGCAGTGGTTGGAAAGACTATGAGGATGCCACTCAGTACCGCTCAGCTATTGATGAGCAAGCAGACTGCATTGTTACCAGAAACAAGAAAGACTTCAAGTTCAGTTCCATCGCAGTGCTCACCCCTATAGAATTCTTTGACAAAATAGACTCAAAGTAGGTTTTCCTCTACAACCATTACGAAGATTTTTCCGCCGCGACTTTCGACAAGGAGGTTGCGGCGGTTCCGTTGACTTATAGTGCACACAGGGTACATGTGCACTTATCACTCACAAAAGTTTGCAATTTTTTATCGAAATGTCATAATTCGCTCTAACATACAGATTGTTAATACATTAAATGCTATGACATTGAATTTCAAAATGTCATACATGTCGATTACTGCCACCATAGATGAACAGGCAGTTGTTCAACTTCTGAATATGGGTGCGAAGCAAGGCCTCTACGTTTTTCTCGGGATAATTTGCTATCTGTTGGAATTCATCTATGGCAAAGATACAAGGTTTATCGGCCTGCTCCAGATACAGGAATATCTCTTCCAGAGTCAACTCAGGAGTGTGGATATCACCCAGTTTGATATTGAAAGTAGGCGTATTAAAAGAAAAGCGGGCTTTCCTTTTGCATTTCTCTCAACTTTTCGTATCTTTGCAAGCAAAAGAAGAAAATAGGAGATAAAGATATGAAGAAGGTTTTTCTGATGGCACTGGCCGTCATGCTATGCGGAACGGTGGGCGACGCAAAGGTAAACGGAACGGACAACGACGATAAGACTCCCGACGGAGTGGAGGCTGTCGACCTGGGACTGAGTGTGAAATGGGCAAACATGAACGTGGGCGCCAAGAAGTCGACCGGCTACGGCACGTACTTCGCATGGGGCGAGACTCAGCCTAAGGACTTCTACTCGTGGAACACCTATGCCTGGAGCAAGGGAGACAGCCAGTTTCTGACCAAATACTCGACGACGGACAGGAGGACACAGCTAGCTTTGGCGGACGACGCTGCTAATGCCAACTGGGGTGGAAAATGGCGCATGCCGACAGTTGACGAATTCGAGGAACTGATCAGCAAGTGTACTTGGGAATGGACCACGAAGGACGGCATCAACGGCTATAAGATTAGCAGCAAGAAGACGGGCAAGTCAATCTTCATGCCTATCACGGGTTTCCGCTACTATTCCGAAACCCAGTTTCGAGCCATCAATGGTATCTACTGGACATCGACACTCTATACCAGCAACCCCAATAAGGCATGGTGCCTGGAATTCAACTTCACCGATGTTGATGTGCACTACGGCAACCTCTCGAGCAATCGCTTCAGCGGCCGCTGTATCCGTGCGGTACAGTAGTTACTCCACCTTCGACTCCATAGGATTACGCAATCCCTTATAGCCCGTCAGGTAAGCTTTGGCTGAACCGAAGCTAAGGAACATATCGAGGCGCACGGGCAGATGGTTCTTATCGTCAGTAATATAGAATCGGATGAGCTCGTGGTTCTCGCCGTTCTCGCGCTCAATAAACGAGAAGACAAGGCAACGGTATTTCTCGTTGGAGTTTTTCATCTTCAGCGTTGTTTTGCCTCCGAATCGCAGCCAGGAGTTAGCTATCGAACTGGCATCAGCTACCGGAAGGGGTATCTTATCGCCTTCTTTCAGCGAAGAAGCATCGAAATTGCGGGCTCGCAGATAGACGGTCATCATATCATAGATACAGTCCTTATACTCCATCTCTTTCCAGTAGTGCTCACCTCGGCTGTTGATCTCATGTGTCTTCAGATGGCAGTTACCCTTCGGATAGGTGTACCACAGCTCATCCACATAGTAGCGTTTGCCCTCACGAGCTCCTTTACGATAATAAAGAGGTGAGATGTCAAGGTCAGTATAGCAGAGCAAGGTGTCACGCATCACGAAGACATTATCCAGCTGGTCGTTGCCTCGTGTAATCAGACTGCTGCGGAAGGCGGGCTTGCCTTTATAGCGCGACTGGACGGTCGACATAGAGGCAGTGCCAACCTTGACCCATACGAACTTCCAGTTGAAATAGAGGTCGTAAGCCAGAATTTCGCCTGACTTGAAAGCTGTATTCTCTATGCCACACTGGGCATGCGCCCCTATGGGGCTAAATAAAAAATATAAAATATAAAATACAAAAAGCTTTTTCATCGTTATCATTCTTATTCTTTATTTCTTATTTTATATTTAGGGCGTAGCCCGCTATTATTTTACTGCTTGTTTCTTGACATACTCGATACCCAACTGGCGTGCGCGCTCAGCATTGCGGTTTTGCTTCTTCTTTTTCTCCTTGTCGGGCTGTTGCTTAGTGATCTTTCCGGGCTTCTGCTGGTTAAGCTTGCGCTCTGTCAGATTCCACTGTAGCGTGAGATCGAACTTGGCCTTGGCCTCAATCTCACGGTTATAGTAGTACACCTCCTCTGGCTGGAGGTCGGCATCATAATTGCCGGTGTCCCACTTGCCGTTGCCATTACGGTCGACGAAGGCCCGACAATAGTAGGTTCCTGGTTTGATGTAGTAGAACTGGGCGGAGCCGTCGCTCTCCATAAGGACTTCCTGCACCACCTTGTCGCTACCATCGAGCAACTGAGCAACCAGCTGTTTCGAGTCAGTACCACTCATCTTCATTTGCAAGGTGGCATATTCGTCCAGCGACTTCACTTTGATACCCTCCTTATAGGGCTTGGAGGCCAGTCCGTAGATATCTACGAAGGCTGCTGAGTCAATCTCCAGACTATACTCGGTATCCGGATGCCAGTCGACCACCATCTCGTAACGCCGTAATACCGAATCGACCTTATGGAACTCGAAAGGTGCCCGATACCAAAGCGTATCAATCTTAGAGTAGAGGTGAATGGCTGCTGTGTCAAGATGGGCTAAAGGCGTGGGCGTCTCAAAGAACACGCTCCGATTAGGATCCATCGACTGCGACACCTCATATTTCATTTCGAGGGGCTTCGCGGGATAGATACTGTCGTAAGGCTCTTCGCGCTTTTTTTTCTTCTCCTGCTCCTTTTGCCATTCCTCGAACTCTTTTTGCTTCTGTTTCAATCGCTTGGCATAGGGTGTCTTGGCCACCAGTTCGAGCGTGTCTATCTGAGTGACGAGTTTGCCCAGCGTATCCGTCATCAGATACTCCATCGACAGCTCCAGCGTGTCCTTATTAACCAGCATGGTGTCACGAAGCCAGTAGGTCAGCGTGTCCTGCTTCGGTGTTGACTCCAAGATGAAAGCAGAGTCGGCATCAAAGTTCAAGCCACGCAGTATCGGCAACTGCTTGTTGCCATAGCTGAAGTAGACACCTATGCGGTCAGGCTCCTTACGTTCCGTCTTCAACAGATAGCGGTCGGTCTGGACTTCCTGGAAAGCCAGCATCACGATATCGTCGGGATAGAAATGGGTGTAAGGCACCTGTAGAATATTGTCGATATGCAGCGAGTCGCGCCAGATGGTGTCCTGACGGATGTCGGGTCCTGCCGTAGGCTTGTAGGTCTGGTGTGAGAAGGCTATCATCTCGCTCTTCTGCGAGAACATATAGTTAGCGTCCATATCTTGCAGGGCATAGACACGATATTCGCCTGGGGCCACACCACGAATACAGAAGCGTCCTCTGCCATCAGTACGGGCAATACGCAGCAAGGGCTTGGTGCGGAAAGCAGAGTCAGCCAGGTCGGCATACAGACCAACGCTGATGCCCTTGACAGGCTCCAGGTTAGAAGCATCAAGAACGTTGCCGGCAACCTCGAAGGTGTCTATCTGTTCGCCCGTTGAGAAGGTGTAGGTATAGTTACCCATCGGGTTACCCTCGTTGTTATCGCTGATGGCATCGCTGAAATCCACCGTATATGTGGTGTTGGGAATCAGCGTGTCTTGCAACTCAATCACTATCTTCCTTCCTGTAGCCTTGATTTCTGGCATCTCCAACTGTGGAGGCGACACAATCACGTTCTGTGTGGGGTCTGCCAACTTGATAAACTCATCGAAATAGATGGTCATCTTCTTCTGCTTAACATTGGTAGCTTGCTCGGCAGGAGTGCTATACAACACGCGTGGCGGATCATCGTCATACCAGCCACCATCGGGCGAACCCATTCTGGCACACGAGGCGACAACAACGGCTATCAGGAATATATAGAGGATTTTCTTCATTTGTTCAATGCTAACAATTGGTCAATATGTTCACGCGTATTACTAAGTCGCGGCACCTTATGCTGGCCACCCAGCTTGCCACGCTGTTTCAGCCAGTCGTTGAAAAGACCTTTTCTCGCCTCGATGATTTCCAGAGGCTGTAAGGTGATGTCCTTGTATCGCTTCGCCTCGTAGTCGCTGTTCACCTCCTGTAGTTTATGGTCCAGCAGACGAGCGAAACGCTGTAAGTCCTCTGGAGCTCGCGAGAACTCGATGAGCCACTGGTGACGGCATTTCGCATTGGCATCCATGAAGACCGGAGCGGCGGTATATTCCAACACCTCGGCACCTGTCTGCTCGCAAGCATAAGCCAGTCCCTGCTCGGCATTGTCAACAATCAGTTCCTCGCCAAAGGCATTGATGAAGCTCTTGGTACGTCCGGAGATGACAAACTTATAGGGGTTGGTCGAGGTGAAACGTACCGTATCGCCTATCTTATAGCGCCACAAGCCACAGGAAGTGCTGATCAGCATGGCATAGTTCTTATCCTTCTCAACACCCCAGAGCGGTACAATATGACCACCATCCATGGGTTCGAACTCATAGAACACCCCATAGTCGAGCATCAACAACATCGACTTGTCCTGTGGGTCATCTTGCAGACCGAAGAAGCCCTCGCTGGCATTATACGTCTCCATGTAATGCATGTTGGGCGACGTAATGAGCTGCTCATACTGCTTACGGTAAGGCGTAAAGGCCACTCCGCCGTGGAAGAAAACCTCCAGATTGGGCCATACCTCCTCCAGATGCTTCTTGCCCGTGATTTCCATCATGCAGTTCAGAACGGAGAGCATCCACGAAGGCACACCGCTGATATTCGTCACGTTCTTGTTCATGGCCTCACGGGCTATGCGCTCACGCTTGATTTCAAAGTCGGACAACAGCGCTGTCTCTTTCTTCGGAACACGCACCAGATTGGCCAACGGGTTGATGTTCTCAATCAGGATGGCACTCAGGTCGCCCACCAGAGAACCAGGCAGGTTATAGTTGGGCGCATGACTGCCACCCAGTATCAGAGCGCGTCCGTCGAACAAACGACTCTTAGGATTATTGCGCAGATAGAGGGCTACGGAGTCGAAACCACCCGCATAATGTATCTTCTGCAGGCCTTCCTGACTGACAGGAATGAACTTCGACTTGTCATTCGTGGTGCCACTCGACTTGGCATACCACTTTACACGACCTGGCCATAGCACATTCTTCTCACCTTGTCGCATACGGTCTATCTGTACCTTCAGCTCCTCATAGGTGTTGACAGGATTGTATCTCACAAAATCCTCATAACCTTTAGTGGTGGCAAAACCGTGCTCTCGTCCATATTCGGTATCCTTTGCGGAATGAATCAAATGTTCCAGCACTGCCCGTTGCAATGCCTCTCCCCCACTCTGATGCTTCTCCAAAGCCTTCTGACGAGGCTCAAAAACCTTTCTTATAATCTGAGTAAAACTCATGTCGTTGCGAAATTTTGCTTGCAAAATTACACAAAACCATCGTAACGGATGAAGAAATTACATTTTTTTATATAATAAGTCTATCAGAAGGCTTGCATGATTACCCTTCTGTCCTCCTATCACTTGCCTGAAAGGTGCAGACGGAGACCAAATTCGATAGAAGGCGCCAAGGGGTGTTCTTTATAATAATGTTCAAAAGAGGTGCCGTCGTGAAAATAATAGCCCAACGAGGGTTGCAGGTAAATACCCACCAGAGGCGTAATGGCATATTCTGCACCTGCAGAGGCATTGACAGACCATTGCCAGGGCTTTTCGTTCAGACACTTCTGAAGCATGGCAGAGCCTGAGAGGTAGAAGCTGAAACCACTCGTTTTCCAGAACAGCCACGAAAGACCTACAGGAACTCCCAGATAGTGCAACTTCTGTTCTCTATAGACGTTTGGATAGAGGGGTTTGCTGAACTCTGAATAAAGATAGGTATAGTTGACACCTGTCAGCAATGCCAAGCAGGCATTCAGCTGATAATGCACACTAAGTCCCAAGGTGACAGGCATACGATGTTTTGCCTCAACATCGTATGTCGTAGAGGAGGGAATTGGCTGAGTAGTGCTATTCACACCAGGATCATAATAATCACCATCATACACATAACTGTGCCCCATACTGCTTTTACCAGTAGAAGCCAACAATCCACCCGAGGCGTTCAGTCCGACAGACCATTGGTTGCGAGACTTAGGGGCTGAGAGTTGTTTGGTTGGATGATGGGCTGTATAATGTTGTTCTTCTGAATGCTGTTGACGATGGGTCATTACAGAAGTCTGCTGGGGTGTTTCTGCTGCAACCTGTTGCGCTGCTGTTTCCTCTGTATCCTGTGGAGATGATGTTTTCTCCGTATTTTGATGAGATGATGTTTCCTCTGCATCCTGTGGAGTTGTTTCTTCTGCTATCTTTGGAGAAACCTGGGTGTGGTTACGTTGAGGACTGTCAGCAAGTGCCAATGGTTGGTTATCACCACTTTCTGTTTTCATCATAGGAGTCTCTTGCTCCTGAAGCGTTTGAGCAACCTGAGGGAACGATTCATCCTGAGGAAACTGATAGAGGGTAAAGAATCCTACGAGGGCTAAGAGCATAGCAGCAACTATCCAATGCCAAAGCCTGATAGTAACAGTTTTAGAGACTGGATTCTCCTGAAGACCCATCTCGCTGCTGATGCCCTCCCACAGTCCGGCAGGCGGAGCCATTTTGTGACCCTCCAGCTTTTGCTTCATATCGGTTGTCCAGTTTTCTTTCATTGCTTGTCCTTAGTTAAATCCTTGATTCTCTTTGCCAATAGCTTCTTTGCGTAATAGAGTTGAGAGGCTGAGGTACTTTCCTTGATGCCTAACAGGCTGGCTATCTGCCGATGGGAGTAGTTTTCAAACACGTAGAGGTTTAACACCATTCTATATCCGTCGGGCAGTTCGCTGATAAGCTGGTGTAGCTCGTCGGGTGAAATCCGCTCTGTATCAGGGCTTGCGCTTTCCTCATCTGCCTCGTCTGCTGTCTGGTCCTGCTCTACAAACAGCAACTTCTTCCTGTTTCTCAAGAACGCGAGTGCCTCGTTGGCTACTACCTGTTTCATCCACGCCTTGAAGGCACTCTCATTTCTGTATTCGAAGGTTGGTATCGACGTGAATATCTTCACGAAACTGTTCTGTAGCACGTCCTTCGCATCGTCCTCCGAAGGCACATATCGGTAGCAGACCGATGAGAGCTCTTCAACGTATAGCTGATAGAGCTGGCTCATCGCCCTTTGGTCTTTCTGCCGTATGCGCTCAACGAGTTGTTCGACCATCTTTATTCCTAACGTTCTACTTTAATAATCCAAAAATACGCAAATCTTGTATGGTTTCACTTATTTTTTATATTCTTTAACGCATCATCATACAAGATTATGATTATCTTTGCATTCTAAAGGCAGAAACATCAATGGAAACGAAAATGAAAAAAAGTCTTTTATCTGCATTTATCTTAATGGCAACAAGCAGCTTCGTGCTGTCGTGCTCCTCATCGACTGCTACTGAAGAGGAGGATTTGGGAGAATCCAAGAAAATTGTCAACATGCTGTCAGAGCCACAACCCATCCAACTGACGGCTGAGCAGAAAGTGTTTGCCAATGACAACAACCAGTTCACGCTGAACTTCCTGAAGACGGTGAACGAGGTGGACCAGAGTGGCAAGAGCTTTATCTACTCACCGCTCAGTATCACCTATGTATTAGGGATGGTGAACGACGCTGCCACAGGCCAGACGGAAAAGGAGCTGGAGCAGACCTTAGGCTTCCACGAGGGAGGCATCAAGGCGGTGAACGACTATTGCAAGAAGTTGATAGAGGGTCTGCCAAAAGTAGATAATAAGGTGACGCTGGATATTGCCAATGCCATCTTCCTGAATAAGGACTATACCTTGAAACAACAGTTCCAGCAGGATATGCAGAACTATTACGATGCGAAGGCTGAAGCACTCGACTTCTCATCGCCACAAACGCTTGAGCACATCAACGGATGGTGCAACGACAAGACAAAGGGCATGATTCCAAAGATTCTGGATGAGGTAAATCCTTATATGGTATCGTATCTGCTGAATGCCATCTACTTCAAGGCTGACTGGGCTTCGAAGTTCGACCCAAAGAATACGAAGGAAGAAACCTTTACTACTGAGAAAGGTAGCACCACACTCCCCATGATGCACCAGAACGTGCTGATTAGCTATCTGAAAACCAACACTTACTCTGCTGTTATCCTACCCTATGGCTCTGGTCTTTGGAATATGATGGTAATGTTGCCGGAAGAGGGGGCAACTACTGACGACCTCATTAAAGAAGTGGCACAAAGCAGCGTACTGAATAACCGTGGATGGTGTGGAACAGGAGGCAACGTCTTCCAAGGCTATGAGGTAGATCTGAAGCTGCCACGCTTCGAGACGGCATCAGATACGGACGAACTGGACATTAAAGATGGACTTGTAGGACTGATGCAGAAGATGGGTATCAAGCTGGCCTTCGACTCAGACTTTGCAGAAATACCCAACATGTGTGATGATAGAAATCTCTATATCTCAATGATGCGGCAAAAGGCAAAGATTAAAGTTAACGAGGAGGGCTCGGAAGCTGCTGCAGTAACAGTTGCCGGGATGGATTTGAATACTGCTGTAGGCCCACAAGAATACCCTAAGGCTACTTTCCACGCCAATCGTCCCTTCGTCTATGTTATCAGCGAAGCATCCTCCGGCGTTATCCTCTTTGTAGGAAAGTTTACCGGCATTTGAATAGTTCCTGAATTTAGTATTAAGGGTAACAGGGGAAAAGACCCGAGGGAACAAGGAAAGAATAACGTAGTAGCAGGAAAAAACATAGGATGCAACCTGATTCGGCCGCCCGCCCACATTAATAAGGGCGGGCGCCCTTATATCTTGGAGCACCCGCCCTTATATATTCGAGCGGCTGGCAAAACCCGATTTTTTATCCTTCCAGACCTTTTTTCCAGCTATCAGGCTTCTGCAAAGGCAGCAGCCTCCGCCTCTGCAATGATTTCCTCGCGGGTTTTTGCACGAGGTGTAGCTGTGATATCATCAAGAGAGAAGTCGTCGTCCTGTTCTGTTTTTTCCTCCTTGGTTGGTTGAGGATTTTTCGCAACATACTGAACAGCAGGGACTTCGGGCTCCTGCTCGATGATGAAGTTCTGCTGTTCCTGCTCTGGATCTGGGACACACATCACGGGTTCTTCTTCCATCTTGGTACGATCCGCCTTGGCAGCAAAGACCGCATCGATGAACTGAGGCTCACGACGCAGGCGCTGTAGAGTATCCTTAGAAGCATTCTGCTGACTCTCCTTCTTGGAATAGCCCGTTCCTACACAACCCTCCAGTCCTTCGATAAACACCTGGGTGGTAAACACAGGACTCTTATTTTCGTCGCGCTCCTGCTTGATGTCGCGGAACTCCATCTTGACGCGGTTCTTCTGGCTCCACTCCAACAGCTTCGACTTGAAGTTAACCTCCTTGTAAGCCACCTTGTCTATATTAATCAGATGAGCCAGAATGCGCTTTTCCATGAATCGCATACAGGCATCATAGCCTCGATCCAGATAGATGGCGCCTACCAATGCCTCAAAGGCATTGCCATTCATATAGCTGTTGTGGGAGGTATTATGACCTGCCGACTTGATGAGTTCGCCAATGCCCATCTCCTTAGCCAGTTTGCCTAAGGTATCACGACTAACGAGTTTTGAACGGGTATTGGTCAAAAAACCTTCGCGTTTGCCCTCAAAATGACGGAACACGATATCACCCACTACAGCATCCAAGATAGCATCGCCAAGGAACTCCAGTCGCTCGTTGTTAACAGGACGTCCTTTCTCGTTGCGCTTGGAAGCACTTTTATGGAGCAATGCCTGCTTGTAGAAGGTGATATCGTGGGGATAGAACCCCAGGATATCATAGAGAGCAGAAAAAAGCTCCTTCTCCTGGCGGAAAGGGAGCTTTATGCGATCAATGATGTCGTTAACCCACATACTTTTTAAACACTACGCAGGCGTTATGACCACCAAATCCGAAGGTGTTAGAGAGTCCGGCACGTACCTCGCGCTTCTGAGCCTTGTTGAAGGTGAAGTTGAGGTTGTAGTCGATCTCCTCGTCCTTATCATCGTCTTCATGGTTGATGGTGGGAGGTACGATATCGTTCTGAACAGCCAGAACGGTAGCCATAGCCTCAACAGCACCAGCAGCACCCAGCAGGTGACCAGTCATTGACTTGGTTGACGAAATGTTCAGCTTGTAGGCTGCATCGCCAAACACATCCTTGATGGCCTTGGCCTCAGAGATGTCACCAACGTGAGTTGAAGTACCATGAACATTGATGTAGTCAATGTCCTCAGGATTCATGCCAGCATCCTCGAGTGCATTCTGCATCACGAGCTTAGCACCAAGACCCTCGGGGTGAGAAGCGGTAATGTGGTGAGCATCAGCGCTCATACCAGCACCAACCATCTCTGCATAGATCTTAGCACCGCGAGCCTTAGCGTGCTCCAGTTCCTCAAGAATCAGACAGCCTGCGCCCTCGCCCATGACGAAACCATCACGACTAGCGCTGAACGGACGGCTAGCCTTCTCGGGCTCGTCATTGCGGGTAGACAGGGCTTTCATGGCATTGAAACCACCAACACCCGTCTCGCAGACAGCAGCCTCAGCACCACCAGCAACGATAGCGTTGGCCTTACCCAGACGAATCAGATTGAAGGCGTCAGCCAATGCGTTCGATGAAGAAGCACAAGCAGATGCGGTGATGTAGTTGGGGCCGTGGAAACCGTACATGATAGAAATCTGACCTGCTGCGATATCAGCAATCATCTTGGGGATGAAGAAAGGATTGAACTTTGGTCCGTCCTCACGATGAGCACCATAATAGGTGACCTCTTCCTCGAAGGTTTTAATACCTCCGATACCTACACCATAGACAACACCAATGCGGTTCTTGTCCTCTGCCTCAAGGTCCATGCCTGAGTCCTGAACGGCCTGCATGGCAGCAATGATGGCCAGCTGAGTGTAGCGGTCCATCTTGCGAGCCTCCTTGCGGTCGATATATGCGTTGACATCCAAGTTCTTCACCTCACAAGCAAATTGGGTCTTGAACTTAGAAGCATCGAAAAGTGTAATAGGCGCAGCACCACTCTTACCTGCCAACATGGCCTCCCAAGTCTCCTTAGGAGTATTTCCAAGTGGCGTAACGGCACCCATGCCTGTTACTACTACTCTTTTTAATTCCATAATTAAAAGAAAAATTGAAGAATTGAAAAATTGAAAAATTGAAGAATTGAAAAATTGAAGAAAAATAGCATGAAGCCAGAACTTCAATTTTTCAAACCTTCAATTCTTCAATCCTAACAAATATTATTTTGCGTTCTCCTCGATGTAAGCGATAGCGTCGCCAACAGTACCAATCTTCTCAGCCTTGTCGTCGGGGATAGAGATACCGAACTCCTTCTCGAACTCCATGATGAGCTCTACGGTATCCAGTGAGTCAGCACCGAGATCGTTAGTGAAACTTGCTTCGGGCTTAACCTCTGCTTCATCAACACCGAGTTTGTCTACGATAATAGCCTTTACTTTGCTTTCAATTTCTGACATAATTTCTTTCTTTAAAATGTTAATAATTGATTTCTTTATTCTGAAAACTTCACAATATGTGTCGCTTAGCGGGTGCAAAGTAACACATTTTTATTGACTTACGCAAATTTTATGGGTAAAAAAACACTCTTTCTTGCACAAACACCTATCAGTTGTGCAACTTTTCGCGCCTCAAAGGGTAGTGATTTCGCAAAAATTCAAAGTTTGAAGGATGATTTTTTAACTTTTGACTGTCCTCCATCGGGTTATAATAGTCGAGTGGACTGCCTGTATCCTGAAAAACGGCAGGCAACGATGGGGCAGATATCTTTCCTGGATGAGGAAGACCGAAATGTTGACATAAAGCATCTATCACCATATTGTCTGCATTCACCTTACCATCAGCAGAATAGCCGGCAATATGGGGTGTACCTATGAAAACACGTTGTAACAGTTCCAAATTAAGGTGAGGCTCGTTTTCCCAGACATCAATGACAGCATCCTTCACCCTACCCGACAGTAGTGCTTGAAGCAAAGCCTCGTTGTCGACCACCTCACCTCGACTGGTATTTATAATATAAGGTACGCGCGCCAAACGATGGAAGAAAGACTCATCGCCCAAATGGTAGGTAGCATATTGGCCGTCACGTGTCAAGGGTACATGGAAGGTAATCACATCAGCCTCGCGCTCTATCACATCCATAGCGACGAAATCAGCATGGCCCAAGGGTGGGTCGCAAACCAGAACACGCATGCCCAGTCGCTCACCAACGGCCTTTACCTTAGAACCCACATGACCACAACCCACAATGCCGAGGGTTGATTGCCGTAGGTTAAGGGCCTTCAGCTGTTCCAATAACAAAAGGGAACACTCCAGATATTGCGCTACGGAACCCGAGTTGCATCCTGGACAATTGGTCCAGCGGATGCCCGCTTGCTGCATATAATCGACATCGATATGGTCAAAACCAATCGTTGCGGTAGCCACCAACTGCACCCGGCTTCCTGCCAACAGCTGCTCATCACAGCGCGTTCGAGTACGGACAACGAGTGCATCAGCATCTTTCACGTCGGCAGCACTAATAGCTCCACCGGGGAGGGCCACCAATTCGTCAGCCAATAAGGCCAGTTTCTCACGAATATAAGGAATCTTATCGTCAATAACTATCTTCATAACCAGTTGCAAAGTTACAAATAATATTTAAATTATGAACGCAGAATGGTGAATTATAAATTATTTATTGTATCTTTGCAGCAAATCAAATTATAATAAGAGAATATGTCATTTACTAAAAAAGCCAACAAGGTCTTTGGACAAGCCATTCGTGACTATCATCTGAAAGACGATGTGGACACACCCATCAACAACCCCTATGATCACGATTCCATCGAATATGGTCTCTATCAGAAGTGCTGGATAGATACGGTACAATGGCATCTGGAAGACCTCATCCGCGATCCGCACATCAACCCTACCGAGGCTTTAGGACTAAAACGTCGCATTGACCGCTCTAATCAGGACCGTACTGACTTGGTGGAAGAGATTGACAGTTATTTCCGCCATCTATATGCTGGGGTGAAGATTCAGCCTGAGGCTCGTCTGAACACAGAGAGTCCTGCATGGGCTATTGACCGTCTGAGCATTCTCGCCCTGAAGATATGGCATATGAGAGAGCAGACGGAGCGCAAGGATGCCGATGCAGCACATATCGCTAAATGCAAAGACAAGCTGGACGTGCTGATAGAACAGCAGAAAGACCTCTCGACAGCTATCGACCAGCTGTTGGAGGATATTGAAGCAGGTCGTAAATATATGAAGGTATATCGACAGATGAAGATGTACAACGACCCCGCCACCAATCCTATCTTATATAAGAAGTGAGTGGTGAGGAAATAGAGGTATGAGAAAAGAGCACATACTCGTTATCCGTTTTTCCGCTATGGGCGATGTGGCTATGGTAGTACCTGTGGTGTACTCGTTGGCGATGCAGTATCCACATGTCCGTATCACGGTGTTGAGCCGTGCCTTCGCCCGTCCGCTGTTTGAGGATCTGGCTCCTAACGTCAATTTCATGGTAGCCGATCTGAAACATGAGTATCATGGCATCAAGGGACTCAATGCCCTCTACCGTCGTTTGGCTGCCAAGCAGTTTACGGCAGTTGCCGACCTGCATAACGTGCTGCGCTCGGAATATCTGCGTTTCCGATTTAATGTAGGCCATTATAAAGTAGCCCACATCAATAAGCATCGCAAGGGTCGCCGCCGCATCACCAAATCATCCAAGAAGCAGCTGCAGCAACAGCCTACCTCATTCCAGAACTATGCTGAGGTATTCCGTCGATTGGGTTATCCTGTGGACATCCGTTTCAAGAGTATCTTCCCAGACCAGGAAGGGGGTAACTTGAACATGCTACCCGCAGGCCTTAACGTGAAAAATTCGTATGAACAGTGGATAGGCATAGCACCTTTTGCTGCCCACGAAGGCAAGGTTTATCCTCCCCACCTGATGCACCAGGTGATAGAACAGCTGATAGCCAAGTACCCCAAGGCGCGCTTCTTCCTCTTTGGACGGGGCCAGCAGGAAGATGAATACTTCAAGGAGTGGTGCCAGAAGCACTCTGCGTGCGTCAATGTGGGCCATCACTTGGAATCGCTACACCAAGAGCTCATCCTGATGA
>ERZ842401.3090-NODE-3090-length-21112-cov-4.575153_pt1 | contig 21112 bp, 16 predicted proteins | sample MGYA00521270_ERZ842401 | MGnify/ENA primary metagenome ERZ842401 (study PRJEB31892, sample SAMEA3878208) | bioreactor metagenome | biome: Moose rumen | place: Sweden | collected 2011-10 | study: EMG produced TPA metagenomics assembly of the PRJEB12797 data set...
AAAAGGTTTTGAAAATGCCGGAATGAAGGATGCTTCAGATACGTTGAGAACTTTAATCACAAATTTCTGTAATATTACTCACGTTTGTGAAAACGAAAAAGTTAACAAAGTATTCAGAGAAACACCTGAATTTGCTAAAAATGCAGTTGTAAAGAGCTTAAAGAAATTGAATTTAAGCAGAACAATAGGCGGACTTGCAATTGCTTCCGCAATCGGTATGTCAACTCAGCCTATCAATATGTATTTAACTAAAAAGAAAACAGGTCAAGACGGTTTCCCTGCAGATCCTGACAGAAAGAAGGATAACTCAGGTCAATTTAAGCTGAAAAAAATTGTAACTGCAGCAATATTTGCACTTGGCGCATTGTCAACAATTACAACAAAACCATCCAAGTTCTTAAGTAAAATTCAATTCCAGGGAATGCTCCCGTCACTTGATCAACTAAAATTGGTTTACGGATTAACAATTACATCGAGACTTCTTGTAGCAAGAGATAAAGATGAGCTGCGTGAAGCCTTTGTTAAAGATACTCTTGGATTTTTGAATCTGCTCATCTTAGGCAGTCTTGTTACTAAAGGTGCGGCAAGAGTTATTGATAAAAACTTGTTTAACAAAGTCAAGCTAAAAGACAGCGGATTATTTAAGAATAAGACCACATTAAAGACAAGAGATGAAGTTATGCTTCCGGCATTCAAAAAGAACGGCATAAACGTATTCGATGAAAACGGAAAAGTTTTACCGTTTAGGAAAATGCTTAAACTTGTAAAGCAATTGCCAACGGATGAACAAAAAGCCTTGAAGAAACAATTGGCAGCACTGGATGTTTCACAAATTACGGGTTACTTATACTCAGGAATAGTTTTAGGTGTACTAATTCCGAAATTAAATATTCATATGACGAATAAAGCTGCAGCAAGAAGAAAAGCTGAGGCTGAAAAATTAAAAGCCGAAGCAGGAATTCAACAGATGCAAGAATCTGTTCAAAATGTTGAAGATAAGGATACAAAGCCTGCACCTAATTTTTCTTCAAACACAAAACATCTTAGTTTTGAAGACAGCCAATACATAATAAAATAAAATTGTAAAAACATGTAAAAAAAATAAGCATACACGATGACAGTCGAGTATGCTTATTTTATTATTGGCATACAGGAGCTTGAAGCAGTTGCAAGATACATTAGTAAAAAGAGAATCGGGATTTGATTTAACTGCAAGAAGTGCGTTTTCAAAGGCAGACAACCAGTTTTCATCACGCTCGTTTTCGGCGATGCTGGCAAGGAATATGACACCTAATTCGCACAGAAAAATTGCTGATAATTACACAATTATAAAGAAAATTTTTAAATATCAGGCAGTAGCAAGCAGAATTACAAATCAGGAAAAATCCCTTCTGAATTCTTATGATTTCGGGACATTAGAATTCACAACTGCAGAGAGAATGTATAAAGAATTAGAATTATTGAGAAAATGGTCAGCTTCAAGTGATGAAAAATTAAAAAATGATGCCGATACAATTTTGGAAATTCGTGCAAAAGAATTAAAATTCCTTGATACAATGGGAAATGCATACATATCAAATGAAATTTATCAAGGATACGCCGTTTTGACAAATTATTTTAATGAAATAAGCAAATATCCGATTTGCTAGAGGATTTTGATGAGAGAATACGACTTATATATTGTTCCAACCCCTATCGGAAACCTTGGCGACATGACTTTACGAGCAATTGAGGTTTTAAAATCCGCAGATATAATTGCCTGCGAAGATATAAGAGTAACTCAGAAACTTTTAAATCACTACGATATAAAAACAAAATGTATATCCTATCACAAATTTAACGAAAAAGAGAGGATTAATAAATTTTTGACATGGCTAGATGAAGGCAAAAAACTTGCACTGGTATCAGATGCCGGAACTCCTCTGTTTTGCGATCCGGGCGCAATACTTGTTAAAGAATTAAAAGAAAAGGGATACAACGTAACTTCGCTTGCAGGTGCAAATGCTGTTGCAACATTCCTATCCTCCGTTGCAAGAGATGGAGAAGATTTTATTTTTGTCGGATTTTTACCCAGAAGGGGGTCGCAAATTTCAAAACTTCTTGAAAAATATGTTGATACAGATTTAGTATTTTACGAATCCCCAAATCGACTAACAGATACACTTGAAATTATCAAAAAAACAAGAGGAAACGCAAAAGTCGTAATTGCAAGAGAATTGACTAAAGTTTTTGAAGAAATAGTCGAAGATAATGTCGATAAAATTATTGAACATTTTAAATCCAATATTTTAAAAGGCGAAATAGTTGGTATGGTCTTCAGAAATGAGAATAAGGAAATTAACGAGGAAATCATTAATAAAGTCAAAATACTGAAATCTAAAGGTTATGGGGCAAAAGATATTTCAATAATTTTATCTTCAATAAATAACTGCAATAAAAATGAAATTTATAAAATTGCACAAAATTTATAGAAAATAAATTTTTAAAATCACTTTACAACGAATTACATTATAAATATTATATAAAAGGAATGATTAGAGAGAATATTGCCGAATTTTTGGAAGATAAGAATTTCGTTATGCTATTAACGACAATGCTTTATGTTGCAGGATTACTGTCTTTCTTTTATGATAAAGGGATTTATTGCGCCGCAATAGTTACAATTTTGAGTTTAATTGCAATATTTAAAAAACTATTGAATTTAAGGTTTGTAATTCTTCTCGTAGCTATGTTTTATTTAGGTTATATTAATGCATTTATTCAGATAAAACCTACTGATAATATACTTCCCTTGGCACCAAATAAAACAGATATTGAAGGTAAAATAATTTCTATTCCAAACGAAGCATCCTCAGGCAAGTTAAGATTTTTTGTTAAAACCACAAAAGTAGGTGATGCTGATGTTACTGGAAAAATTCTTGTAAGCATTCCTTTTAACAAAAATATGAATTTTAAAATCGGGGATAACTACAAGTTCAGCGGAAAATTAAGTGTTCCATTCAGAGCAACAAATCCATCTCAGTTTGATTATTCAAAATACTTAATGAATTTTGGAGTTTACACGGTTTTATATGCAGATGAAAACTATAAAAAATCAGATGTACAGCAAGATATAAAATGGAAATTTTTAAAACGCCTCGACAACACCCGACATAAAATAATGGCTGAACATTCTAAATACATAAAAAGTCCGAACAGAGAAATTGTAGGCGGAGTGGTATTTGGTGATGATGCTGTTACACCAAGCGAAGAAATCAAATTTAGTTTTGTACATTCGGGACTTTTACATATACTTGCCGCATCAGGGATGAATGTCGCATTTATTTTTGGATTTTGGTTTTTCTTACTTTTTACACTTCTAAAAGCTCCGTTTAAGTTTACCGTCATAAGCGGAATGGGACTTGTAATTTTATATACGTTAATGACGGGCATGGGTGCATCTGTTGTCAGAGCATCATTAATGCTTATTTTTGTTCTTGCAGGCAAATTGGTTGATCGTGATGCAAGAAGCATTTCACTATTGTCTTTCGTGGCATTATTAATGCTTATATATAATCCCGCATACATTAATAGCGTAAGCTTTCAATTATCATTCCTTGCCACTTTAGGACTTTTAATGACAGGTAATGTGATTTTTGAAAAATTAAAATCTAAATCAAAAATCGTTGACTTTCTGACAGGTTCTATGCTTGTACCTCTTGTTGCACAAATTTGGGTTGCACCTGTTCAAATGTTTTACTTTAATACATTTAGCTTGTATTCAATTTTTGCAAACATAATTTCTGTACCGTTTATAACAGTTGTAAGCTGCGGAGGATTTTTCTCATCAATATTTGCGATATTTTCGCCATATACAGATTTAATTGTTAAAGTTACGGATATAACAATAAATTTTGTCACAACTATCCTTGTAAAAATTTCAGATTTCTTTTCTGCACTACCTAATTCGCTTATTGATACTACGCACCCATCCGTTTTTCAACTGATCATTTATTATTTTATAGTAATACTTTTAACAGCTCTGATAAAATTCGGATCAAATAACAGCTACTCAAAGAAAATTTTTCATGCAATAACTGTTTGTACAATTATATTAGTTCTGAGCTTAATCAATATCCCATCAAAAAATCTTGAGATAACCGCATTTGATGTCCAAAATGCAGATTGCTTACTGATTAAAACCCCAAAGAATAAGTATTTTATAATTGACACAGGTAAAGCCCCTTACAATAACGGCTCATCTCAGGCTAAAGTTATTTTACTAAAATATTTAAAAGACAGAGGAATTAAGAATATTGAAGGCGTAGTTGTAACTCATTTTGATAATGACCACTCAGGCGGTACCGTTGATATTTTGGAAAACCTCAATGTTAAGACCGTGTATTTGAGCAATTTTACGGATAGGGCAGTAACCTCACAAAAAATCTATGAAACAATAAAAAAACGAAATATCAATGCACAAATTGCACAAAATAATTCCTTAATCTACGAAGAACCAAACCTAAAAATAAAAAACTTTAAAGCAAACGTTCAGGGTAAAAATGTCGATAATATAAATTCAACTATAACTCTTTTGACCTACAATAAATTTAATATGTTATTTATGGGTGACGGTACTGTTGAGAGCTATTTTAAAATAAAACCATATCTGCCCGAAAATATAGCTATCCTAAAAGTTGGTCACCACGGTGCAAACGGCGTTGTTAATGCTCAAATGATTGAAAATTTGCATAATAAAGTTTCTATAATTTCCACAGGAACAAATAAATTCGGACACCCCACCGCAGGAACTCTTGATATTTTAAGAAATACAGACATTTACAGAACTGACAAATTTAACGCAATAAGAATTATCGCAAAACCAAGTAACTACGAAGTACTGGGATTTAACTCATATCTCAAAAGATTTGTAATTCTTAAAAAATACCAAATTTAAAACAATAATTAGAACCAATTACATCTGTCATTTGAACAAAGCTCTTCCGCTAAACTTTTCATAATATGTTCATTGGTCATATCAAACGTAACAGGTGTTATAGAAATTTTGTTATTTCTGACAGCTGCAATATCCGTTCTTGCATCCTCAGGTTCTGTTACTAGCTCACCTGCCATCCAGTAGTAAACTTTTCCTCTCGGATCGACACGTTTTTCGTATTCATTTGTAAACATTTTTCCGCCAAGCTCGGTTATAGCAATCCCTGCTATATCATCCGCATCCAGTGACGGAACATTTATGTTTAAAATACTTCTTTCAGGAAACGGGTATTTCTCAATTTTTGCAAGAAGTGCATTTACAAATTTTGCACTAAATTTAAAATCTTCATAATCTGATTCCATACTCGCTAACGATACCGCAATACTTGGAATACCCATCATTGCACCCTCCATCGCACAACTTACCGTTCCCGAATACAATATATCAGAGCCCAAATTAGGACCATGATTAATGCCTGATATAACAACATCAGGCATTTCCTCTGATGATAGAATAGCATTAATTGCAAGCTTTACGCAATCCCCGGGAGTACCTGTTGTTACCCAAGTCCTTTTGGCACCATGAGGCGGCTCAATTTCTTCTACCCTTAAAGGAGTGTGTAATGTCAATGAATGCCCTGCCGCACTGCGTTCCCTGTCAGGTGCAACAACATATACTTCATGCCTTCGCGACAATCTCTCGGTTAAAGCCCTTATACCGTTTGCTGCAATTCCGTCATCATTAGAAATTAATATCTTCATACGTCTCCTTTTTAAACACTATGTCCAACTTACATTATATATTATTCCCCATTTTAAATTATCCTTCACAAATATGACTCATTATTAAGTTTTGTAAAATCATGCAAAATTTATATCGAAAATATAGCAATTTTATATACTAAAAATTTTTTATATATATGAACACGAGGAAAGTTGCATAAATGAAGAATCAATAACAAGTATTTTATGCACACTACACTTCACACTATTACGAGGAATGATTAAGATTTTAAAGATTTTGCATTCCGAGGGGCAAGGCGAAAGTTGAGCCCTTTTTTTTGCGCCCAAACATAAATTATTTTTCTACTATAACTCTCACTTCAGCGAGTTTTCCGCCCTGTTTATCGTTAAATTTAATCTCTTTTTTAGTATCTTGAGGCGCAAATTCTTCCTTTTGATAATTTATAAGATATTTCATCAATTCAGGACTAAACATATTTTCTCCTTACACACTTTACACATATATATAAAAACATGGAAAAATAAAAAATTGCTAACAGTTTTACAATTATTAACGGAAAAAAATTTATAAAAATGCGATAAGTTAAACTTACCGCATTTTTATTTTAAATTGCATTTATACTTTAACCTTCAATGCTGATTTAACACGATTGATAGATTCATCTTTACCTAAAATCGCAAGAATAGCAGTCATATCCGCACCGCAAGTTCTGCCTGTTACAGCTGCTCTTATCGCCCACATTGTAACTTTTGGTTTAACACCTTTTTCCTTGTAGTAACCTCTTAAGGCTTCAAGTTTTTCATGAAGATTTTCTTCAGACCATTCCCAATTGGCTGATTGTTCAATGAAAGTCTTTAAAACATCTTGGGCCGTATCTGTATCAAGCACCTTAACCTGAGCTTCCTCGTCAATTTTTACACCTTTGCCGAAGAAATAAGGCACTGCATCTGTAATATCAGAAAGCAATTTTAAAGGTTCACGTGTAATTTCAACCATTCTCGTATACTGTGCATCCGTCAACTCACTCAAATCATATTTTGTTAAAAACGGCTTTAATCTTTCTTTTAATTCTTCAGTAGAAAGTTTTCTAATGTATTGACCGTTCATCCAGTTTAATTTATCGTATTCAAATATTGAATTTGAAGAAGATATTTCGTGAATTCTAAAGTCAGAAGCAATTTCATCAATTGATTTTATTTCTTCACCGTCAGAAGGCGACCAACCCAAAAGCGCAACAAAGTTTACAAGCGCATCAGTCAAGTAGCCGTGTTCAACGAATTCTGAAACCGCAGTTGCACCATGACGTTTTGAAAGTTTACTTCTGTCAGGCGCCAAAATCATTCCCAAATGTCCAAATTGAGGAATTTCCGCACCCAATGCTTCAAAAATTAAGATTTGTTTAAAAGTATTTGAAATATGGTCTTCGCCTCTTAAAATATGGGTCATTTTCATCAACATATCATCAACTACAACCGCAAAATTATAGGTAGGAGTTCCGTTAGATTTCATTATTACAAAATCTCCAAGAAGATTTGTATCAACATGAAGTTCTCCTTTAACCAAATCGTTAAAACTTAACATTGAAGAATCGTGGAAAGCCTTTTGCGCTTTTTCAATATTAAATCTTATTGCAGGTTTTCTGCCCTCCGCACGAAGTTTTGCCTTTTCTTCTTCAGTCAAATTAACACATTTTTTTGTATAAACGTAAGGTTTTTTATTAGCAGAAGCTTCCGCTTTTTCAGCTTCAAGTTCTTCAGGAGTACAGAAGCATTCATATGCAAAACCTTTATCCAAAAGAATTTGAGCATATTTTGGGTAAATATCAAACCTTTCCGATTGAGTATAAGGTCCATATTCACCACCAATATCAGGACCTTCATCCCAATTTAGACCAAGCGCCTTTAAGCTGTCAAATATATTATCAATATATTCCTGACTTGTACGCTCTGCATCCGTATCTTCAATTCTTAAGATAAATTTTCCGTTATTCTTTTTAGCAAACAAATAATTAAATAAAGCTGTTCTTGCCGTACCAATGTGAAGATTTCCGCTAGGTGACGGTGCAATTCTTACTCTTACGTCTGTCATTTTAATCCTTCTTTCTATTTATTTCAGCATAAAAAGAATATCACGCTCAAAGTTCTATTTCAAGTGGAAAGAATTATAATTCAGCTTTATCCTTTGAATTTTCAGCGGCATTTTTCACTTCCTCCGGCAAATTATTATCTTGTTTCATTTCTCTAGGGGATATTTCAGGGGCTTCCGGCATTTCAGGTACATTTACGGGTTCACCTTCTTTGACTTTATCTTTCAATATAAACGGTCTTACAAAAGCCCAAGTTCCGTAAAAGGATGTAAGAAGTCCGCCAATCATACTCGTTCTGAACAATTTCGGATGTTTGGCTTTGTTTATGAAATTTGCAATTGTCACAAATGTTGTCCCTGTCATGATTCCCAGATATCCCTTAAAAATTGTACGCGGAACTATTACAGTATCATTCATATCTGCAGAATTTTTTACAAAGGTGTGAAGCCTATCCAAAACACTTCCGCGTTCATTGTTGTTGGAATTTTTAAATGTAATATTTTCGTTAAAAGAATTAATTTTGTTTATCATAATTATTAATCTGCTTTCGTTATGTAACTTTTACAAAAACCAATCCCGTTTTACCGTATGGTTCAAAACCATTATCTTTCAATAATTTTACCAAATCAAGCGGATTTTTACGTAACGGGTTAACCAGCCAACTTGTATCATAATCACCCACGAATAAAACTGAACCTTTTTTCATCTGCTTACCAAGGTTTTTTGCCAAATTGCGTACATTGTTTAATCCCAAATACGGCCAAAAGTTTCGCGCACTGACAAGTGAAGGTTCATCGGGACAAATTGTCTTATAATCGTCAAGAATATTTGCGACATCATATTGTATCAGTCTTGCATAATCTTCCTTAAGTCTGACTTCACGCCCGCCAATCCAACTGTCAGCGGTCGATATTTCTTTATCGAAAATTTTGGATATGTAAGACATTCCGCTATAATTTTTGTAATCTATGTTTGGATAAATCCCGATACGTTTACCGTCAAAATATTTATTAAAATTACCTCCGGTAAAATTGTTTATTCTGTAAAATTCATCCGAAGTTATCGGTAAAGTTTTTCTTTTGGCACGTAAAATCGCTTCCGCATCAAAATCTTTTGCCCTTAAGGGAAGGAATTTTGAAAGAATCTTTTCTCCATACTTGCTGTCGGTATAGATAAGCATAGAATATGATTCTGCACCGTTTGAGCACCCGTATATATGTGTATTAACAAACGGAATCCATCTAAACAAATCAATTGCATCATCTATCATATCAGGAATTTCACGACCGTTTCGAAAGACTGATGTATTATTACGATGCGAAATTTCTGTTATAAACGGATTTCGAGGTGATATTTCTTTATAAACCTGACGTTCCCAACCTCGAAATGACGGTTTTTTGTACCTGTTTTGTACAAATGGATTGTATTGTATACCTGAAACTTGCATATTTACATAAAAATTGTAAAAATATTTTTTGCCGTCAGTTAAAAAAAATTTACAATAAGAATTGAGTAGCGAGAATTAACCTGTGGCTGTCAGGATAGGATTGATTCATACAAAAAACGTAGTTTAAAATAACTCTTATAGCCTGACCTTTTAAAAACCAGTTAATTCCTGCGGTTATTTCTTGTCTGATATCATTTGATTTATCTTTGTCGGGATCAAACCTGTCATAGCGGGCTATCAATTGCACTTTAGGATGGATTTTATACCCTAAAGTGCCATAAAAACCCGAAGCCTTTTTATCACAGACATAGCTTCCGTTGTAACCGTCAGCAGAAGCATATTCAAAATTTGCAAAAAGTCTTTTGTATTTATAACCGACATAGAGCCCGCCGACCGTATAATCCGTTCGGTTCTTACCCGTATTTACTCCTCCTCCTATAGTAAGTTTCCCGTATCTTCCGTCAGTTTTCCCCATTGGTTTTAGATTTACCCAGCCTGTAAATTCAGCTCCGGGGAAAAATTCGTGAAAAAATCTGTCCGAACTATTGGCAGCCAAGCTGTAATCAATAAGCGGATAGGCACCGATGATTTTAGCACCTGTTGCTCTTGTTGAGCCAAATGTCCTTGAAATCTGAGAACGAGTTGCAAGCGGCAATATATAACCGCTCATTGCGCCTTCATGTCCTACAGCATTTCTCGAATGCCCAAGAATAAGCTTATGATGAGGAATTCTGTTATTTACAAGATATGCATCTGCAATAAAATTCTGCATATAATTTAAACCTTCTTTAGGTTTTAAATTAAACAAAACCTTAAAATCAGTATAATCATCTGCAAATTTTCCCAATGCCCCGACCTGCATAAAATTATAATCGTAATCGGTTGATTGATACTTTTTATCCTTCCACCTTAAATCTAATCCGCCATTATACGCCCCGATAAATTGGACTTTCCTCAACGGACCTTTTTCATAGAAAAAAGTTGACATGGGTTTTAAAAGATAAGAAGGCATATCCGTCCTTACAATATCCTGTTTTATAATTTTCGAAAATAGCGGGCCCTCCATTGGTTTAAAGTCCTCTTTTCCGGATTTATTAAACCCCTCAAAAATTGTAAATTCAACATCCATAGCATCATCAACTTCATCTTGAACAAGGTAATACCCTTTGCTGTCAAGGTGGTTTACGGTATCGTTTGAATTCGTGATTGTTTCGTGAATTTCCTCATAGATTGAATCATAATCATTTTCAATAATATTTAAATCCTCGGCAAAACATACCGGTAAAAGTAAAATCAATAAAGCTATTAAAAATAATTCCCTAATCAAATTTTTCATAATTATTTAATCTTCATTCAAACTCAATACTGCCATAAATGCCTCTTGAGGAATTTCAACGCGACCTACCGATTTCATACGTTTCTTACCGCGTTTTTGCTTTTCAAGAAGTTTTCTTTTTCTTGTAATATCACCGCCGTAGCATTTATCCAAAACGTCTTTTCTCATTGCTTTAATATTAGTTCTTGCAATAACACGTCCGCCAACCGCAGCTTGAACAGGAACTTCAAACAATTGGCGAGGAATAATTTCTTTTAATTTTACCGTTAATTTTTGTCCGATATAAAACGCACTTGAATCGTGACAAATAACAGACAGAGCATCGATTACTTCTCCGGCCAGCATAATATCAAGTTTAACAAGTTTCGAGCGCTTGTAATCCTTAAATTCATAATCCATGCTTGCATATCCTTTTGTGCGCGACTTTAACTGATCATAAAAATCTGTGATAACTTCGTTTAGCGGGATTTCGTATTCAAGATTTACCCTCGTCTTATCAAGGTAAGACATATTTATAAAAATTCCTCGCTTATCCTGTGATAATTCCATTAAAGTCCCGACATAATCCTGTGGTGTTATAATCTGAACTCTTACATAAGGTTCTTCAATAAAATCAATTACCTGCGCTGAGGGAAGATTTGCGGGATTATCAATTTCTAAGGTTTCACCGTTTGTTTTATGAACCCTATAAACAACAGATGGCGCCGTCGTGACAAGAGAAAGTCCATACTCTCTTTCCAATCTTTCCTGCGCAATTTCCATATGAAGCATTCCCAAAAATCCGCATCTAAAACCAAATCCCAATGCAGACGAAGTTTCAGGTTCAAAAGTTATACTGCTGTCATTTAGTTTTAGTTTTTCCAAAGCCTCTTTTAAAGAAGCATAATCTTCATTATCAACAGGGTAAAGCCCCGAAAATACCATTGGTAAAGCTTCTTTATATCCGCCCAAAGGCTCCTTTGCAGGGTTTTCTACAGTTGTCAATGTATCACCGACAAATCTTGTTAATTCTTTTATACTCCCGGCAAAATATCCTACATCACCGCATACCAATTCATTAACTGAAACTCTTGAAGGAGTTTGGTAACCTAATTCTACAACATCATACTCTTTCCCGGTTGCCATAAATTTTACCCTGTCACCAAGCCTGATTTTTCCATCCATAATCTTGAAATGGCATACAGTTCCGAGATACTGATCATAAGCACTATCAAAAACCAATGCCCTTAGTGGTTTATCCGAATTATCTTCAGGAGGAGGAATTAAGTCAACAATTGCCTCTAAAACATCCTCAATTCCTTCCCCTGTTTTTGCACTTACGGGAATAGCCAATGATGCATCTATTCCCAAATCTTCTTCAATCTCAGCCTTTACTCTTTCAACATCAGCCGAAGGAAGATCAATCTTATTTATAACAGGAATAATTTCCAAATCCTGTTCAAGCGCCAAAAACACATTGGCAAGCGTTTGAGCTTCAACACCCTGAGTAGCATCAACAATCAAAAGTGCACCTTCGCAAGCTGCCAGCGAACGTGAAACTTCATAAGAAAAATCTACGTGTCCGGGAGTATCTATCAGATTAAGAATGTATTTATTACCGTCTTTTGCGGTATAATTCATTCTTGCCGAATTTAATTTTATTGTAATCCCTCTTTCTCGCTCAATATCCATTGAATCCATTATTTGATTTTGCATGTCACGTTGAGCAACAGTTTGAGTTTTTTCCAATAATCTGTCGGCCAGTGTAGATTTCCCATGGTCAATATGAGCTATTATACAAAAGTTTCTTACATTATTTCTGGTTGCCATGATTCAATTATATATTAAATATAAAAGTTTGATTGTAAATTTTTCTTGCAAAATTAGACTAACGGGTAAAAATCAACAAAATAATCAATCCCAAGGTTTAACAAGGAATTTTATAGCTTTACCCAGAATATGCTGCTGCATTGCATATTCAATTTTGTCTAAACCAATGGTATCTGTTATAAGCTTTTCTACCTCAATATCTCCTGAAGCTATGTAATTAAGAGCCATTCTGAAATATTTCGGAGTATGATGAAAAACACTCATAAGCCTGATATCACCATAGTGCATTTTCGTTGTATCAAAAGTTACCGTTGAACCTGATTTACACCCGCCGAAGAAATGAACCGTTCCCCCGGGTCTTACACATTGAAAAACCCTTTCCCATATTTCAGGTAATCCGACACATTCAACTGCAACATCCAACCCCTTACCTTCTTCAGTAAAAGATTTGAATATTTTTTCAGGGTTAGGGTATTTTATTAAATCCACAATTTCATCCGCATGGGCAAATTCTTCTGCCGTCTTTAATTTTATAGGATTACGACCGGCAACAATTACACGTGCGCCTTTTAGTTTTGCCAATCTCGCAAACATAAGACCGATTGGGCCTATACCTATAATCCCGACAGTATCTCCTGCTTTTATATCAGTCCTTTCCACTCCGTGAACAACATTTGCCAAAGGCTCCGCAAACGCTGCTCTGTCAAAACTTAAATTGTTCGGTAAAATCAGCATATTTTTTTCAACTATTCGAGCAGGAACCGTTATATATTGAGCATAAGCTCCATTTAACAAATTCAAGTTTTCACAAAGGTTATATTCTTCCCGTCTGCAATAAAAACATTTTCCGCAAGGTGCAGAATTTGCAGCCACAACCCTGTCACCAACTTTTACGTTAGTAACACCATGACCGATTTTTTCTACATAACCCGCAAACTCATGACCAAAACCTGACGGAGTAGATTTTATTAAAACAGGGTGACCTCTGCGGTATGTCTTTACATCAGTTCCGCAAGTTAAAGCGGAAATAACCTTTACCACAACCTCTCCTTCTTCAGGCGGTTTTACCGGTACTTCTTCTAATTTTATATCTTCAGGTCCGTAATATTGTATTGCTTTCATTTTTACACCTTATTAATTTCAATATAAGCTTTCATAATTTTATTTTCAACAGTATCTTCAATAGCTTTTTGAACTTCATCAAGCTGATAGATTGTGGAAATATTTTTGACATCAACTTGATTTTCAGCCAAAAGCTCTAACGATTTTTTTAAATCATCAGGGGATGGTGAATAGCTTCCCATAACAGTCAACTCCCTATAGTAAATTTCATTATTTGCATAACCGAAATTCTTTGGAGTGCTTGAAAATACAATTATTTTCCCTCCGTTTCTGACAATTTTTAATGCCAAATCAATTGCCCTGTCAGAACCCGATGTCATAAATACCGCATCAACACCATAACCATCTGTTTTTGTCTTTACATAATCATAAGTTTTTTCTATGTCTGATGAATTTATGGCATCAACACCTTTTGATTTCATTAATTCTACACGCTCATCTATTAAATCTAAACCAACAACTTCAGAACCAAAAGCTTTTAAACCTTGAGTCATAATATTTCCTATGGAACCTAACCCGATTACGACAGTTTGGGAATTATTATCTAATTGAGCGCGCTTTATCGCTCGAACGCAACAACCTAAAGGTTCATAAAATGATGCTTCAACATTTGTTAAATTTTTTGGTTTCAAATGTGCAACATTTAAAAGATGTTCTTCACTTAAATAAACCAGTTCACTAAATCCGCCCGGAATAATATTAGTGGATTTAAAATGCATACACATTGAAACGTTACCCGATTTACAATACAAACAGTTGCCGCAAGGAATATGGTGTGATGTCACAATAATATCCCCGACTTTAAAATTTGATTTTGAATTTATTTCAACAATTTGAGCAACAATTTCGTGACCTAAAACCGTTCCCTCAGGAGAAATTTTTTCACGCAACTTTACAATATCACTGCCGCATAATCCGCAGCCTAAAACCTTTACAACAGCACCAAAACGTAATGAAAGTTCCAATGGGGCAACATTATTAACAACCAATTTATTATTACTTATACTTGCGGCCTTCATAATTTCTCCGAGAGAATTTTATCACAAATATTTTGTTATTCAAACAAATCATTAATTTTTTCAACTATATCTTCAGGTTCAATTTCATTAGTGATTTTGTTAATATCCTGTGCTGTTTGGTACAATTTTGCAGCTTCTATTTTATCCCCCGTAACAGTTATTGCGCGAGCCAGATTAAAATAGGCAAGCGCATAATTAGGGTTGCACTCAATTGATTTTTTAAATAAATCTATAGATTTTGCAACACGCCCCAAATCATCAAGATAAATAACCCCTAGGTTATTATATGCAATGTCATAATTAGGATCATATTCTATTGCATAATTGTATTCTTTAATAGCTTCGTCAAGATTGCCTTTTCCCCAGTGCAAAAACCCTAAATTACAATGTATCTGCGCATTTTGCGGATTTAATTCAAGCGCATTTCTATACACAATCAAAGCATTATCAATATCTTCCTTATCATAAAATGCACTCCCCAAATTTACATAGATATCAATATCTTCAGGGGTTAAAAGATAAGCACTCTGGTATGCCGATATTGCAGAATCCAAATCATTTTTTGATTGCTGAAAAACATAACCTAATGTTTGATTAATAATACTTGTCCACTGTTTCTTAGGGTTCAGTGTTATAGCGGTTTGAAAATGCGAAATAGCACCTTCAATATCACCTTTGACGTATAAAATGTTTGCCAAATTTGAATGTACATCAGGAATATTCGGTGTAATTTGGATTAATTTTTGATAAACATCAATGGCATTATCATAATCACCCTGTTCTTCATACGCCTGACACAATTGACGATACGCCGCAATATTAAGGCTGTCAAGCCAAATTGCCATTTTATATTCTGTTATAGCCTCATCAAATTGCCCGATATTTCTGTACGCATCGCCCAATAGACAATATAAAGGCAAAAAACCCGGAGCTTTTTCTAAGGCATTTGAATATATCTCTATAGCCTCTGAATAATCACCTGTTTGCTCTTTTAAGAACCCTTTCAATAAAATCGGAATAAATTGTAAATATTTAATCGTTTTTCCGACATTAGACAATGCCAAATCATCAAAAGGAAGTGTCAAAACAGTTAAAACCTTTTCCCTTAAACATTTAAATTTGTTTGCCAAATTTCTTTGAGCACTGATATCATAAAGATTAGATAAAAGAAAATGCGCGCAAGAATTGCTTAAGGGTTTACATTTAACAGCCAAATTAGAATAATTTATAGCTTCCTGAAATCTCGTTTTTTTAGTATAAGCTTCCGCCAACAAAAGATATGAACGATGATGTTTGTTATCCTTCTCTATTGCAGTTTCAAGATAGTTTATACATTTATCCAAATCACCTTTATAAAAAAGTGCTCTCGCTATTTTAAAATAAATTTCCGCCGAATCAATAAAAGATTCAAGCGCTCTTTGGTATTCGGTAATAGCTTCATCAATATATTGATAAGAATTGAATATATCTAAGTGCCATTTTAAATATAAATCGCCCAGCCTTAAATGCAAATCGGCATTGGTAGGATCATTTTGAAGCCCTAATTGGCACAATTCAATAGCCGTTTTAACATTTCCGGAATTACACTCTTTATTTATTTTTTTGGTTAACTCTTTTGTATTTGTCATGTCTAATCGGCCAATTCCCAATAAAATAAACCCTAACACAATTGTAGTTAACGTTTAAGAAAAAATCAAGTATTTAACAGATATGATTTAAAATTCAAAATAAAAGCACCGGATTTCGCCGGTGCTAAAACTCTCTATTCACGGATATAAACTGCTACTTTACAGCATGCAGTCTTGCCTGAATACCTGCGTCTGCGTTAATCATTTTCGCGTTCGCTAACGCCATAGAACGGCGTTTTTTTGCACCTCTTAATATAAATTCAACACTTCCTGCTACGTTTGCGGTTGGTGTTTTTATCTTCTTTAACATAACTTGTCTCCAATTCATTCTGATTACTACTCTTTTATCGGAAAATTTTTATCAGAACTTTAAATTTCAAACTTTAATATTAAGAAATTTTTACAATTTATTATTTCCTCAAATTGTTAGCCAACAAGGTTATTATTGACAATTATTTTTATGTTTAGTTTAATAAAATTTGTATATAGATTATGTGTATATTAGGGAGAGAAAATGAAAAAAAATATAATAATAGTGGCTTCAATTATTCTTGCTGCCATAGTTATAAAATTTGTATTTTCTGGAGTCGGCGGATATATTCAAGCAAAGGCGAAGAAAAATCGTCCTGCTCCGAATGTTGTGGTTGAAGAAGTCCAATCAGAGGCTATAAAGAGAGTATTTGAAGCCCCGGGCAGAGTGGTTTCAAAGTATCAGGTAGGCGTTGTTGCGCGTATTGCGGGGTATTTACAATCCAGCTACTTTAAAGAAGGTGATACTGTTAAAAAAGGTGAACCATTATTCTTAATAGAACCTGATGAATACAGAAATATCGCAAATTCATCTTCTGCAAATGTTTCAAATATAAAAGCACAACTGGAATTTGCAGAAAAGCAACTTGCCAGAGCAAAAGAGCTTGTAAGTATGGATTATATTGCAAAGTCCAGATACGATGAGGTTTTGGCAAATCGTGATGCTCTCAAGGCACAGCTTGCTTCAGCACAAGCCCAGAGTGCAGATGCAAACAGAAATTTGGGTTATACGGTAATAAAATCTCCTATTGACGGAAGAATCGGTATGATAACGGTAACTGTAGGAAACTATGTTTCACCGACTTCAGGAAATTTGACCACAATAAACAGTAACGATCCTATTTATGTTACATTTCCTTTGACTGCTGAAGATTTTGAAGCATTAGAAATTTCAGACAGAGGGAATAATCAGTTACGAAAGACCGAAATAATTTTCCAAGGAGGAGACACCTGCCAGACGACGGGATATCAAGATTTTCACGATAATAAAGTAGATAATGTAACCGGCACCGTTACAATGAGAGCAACATTTGCAAACCCTGACGGAGCACTTATACAGGGAGAGTTCGTAACCGCAAGATTATATGCGAATAATCCTGTTGACATGCCTGTTGTACCTCAATCTGCAGTTATGGAAAATCAAGCGGGAAAATATGTTTATTTAATTGATGAAAAAGGATTACCTCAACTTACCTACATTAAAACGGAAGGTCAAAGCGGCACAAATTGGATTGTAAAATCCGGAATAAAAATTGGAGATAAGATAATTACTGACGGTATTCAAAGGGTTATTCCGGGCTCTCCAGTTAATATAATGACAAGAAAGGAAATGGATAAATATAAGGAAAAAACACTTTCCACAGAAACTAAAAAAGGTTCATGGTTCAGTTTTAAGAAAAAAGAAACAGTTAATGAGGAAGATAATTAATGTCTGAAAATAATAAAAAAGGCGGAAATCTGTTTATAAAACGACCGAAATTAGCAATAGTAATATCTTTAGCAATAGTATTTGCGGGATTACTGATGATGACAACATTACCGTTAGAAGAATACCCTTCAATTACACCGCCTCAAGTTGTAGTATCAGCAACTTACGCAGGAGCAAGCTCTGACGTGATAGAATCGACCGTTGCAGCACCTGTTGAAGCTCAATTAAACGGTGTTGAGAATATGCTTTACATGCAATCAACCTCCCAAAACGGTTCATATAGATTAACCATATATTTTAATGTTGGCGCAGATCCTGATATGGCACTTGTAAATGTGCAAAATCGACTGCAGCTTGTTACACCGAGATTACCTGAAGAAGTTAGAAGATACGGACTCTCGGTTCAAAAATCTCTTGGCGGGCCCGGGATGATGATGATTGCGGTAAATTCACCGAATAACACTTACGACTCATTATATATTGCAAACTATGCTTCCATATATATAAAAGATGAAATAGCACGTATTAGGGGAGTTGGAACAGTTTCAGTTTTCGGTTCTACCGAATATTCAATGAGAGTTTGGCTTGATGCGAATAAGATGGCAAGCTTGCAGGTTTCTCCGACAGAAGTTGCCTCTGCCATTCAACAACAAAACACGCAGACTCCTGCCGGAGATTTAGGTGTTGAACCTATGCGAAACAAGCAAATAATAAAGCTCACATTGAGAACGACCGGCCGATTAAAAGATGCATCAGAATTTGAACAGATTGTTGTCAGGGCAAATCCTGACGGTTCAAGAATTTTATTAAAAGATGTAGCCAGAGTGGAACTTGGCGCAGAAAGTTACTCATATTTTTCACGCAATGCCGGAAAAGATTCCGCAATTATTACGGTAAGTCAGCTTCCTGAAGCAAATACAATAGCACTTTCAAAAGCGGTAAAGAAAAGACTGGCTCAATTAAGTAAGAGTTTTCCTCAAGGAATTGAATACAAAGTTGAATACGACAATACCGAATTTGTTCAAGAATCAATCGGTGAAGTTATTCACGCTATTTTACTTGCAATTTTACTTGTCGGGGCTGTTACTTATTTGTTTTTAGGAACGGCAAGAGCTTCATTCATTCCGTTTTGCGCAATACCTGTTTCTTTAATCGGTGTATTTGTATTTATGAAGATTTTCGGATTTTCAATAAATCTTTTAATATTATTTGGGCTTGTATTGGCAGTCGGTTTGGTAGTAGATGATGCCATAGTTGTACTTGAAAATGCCCAACGTCATATTCAAGAAGGTAAAAACCCGAAAGATGCTACAGAAATAACCATGCAGGAAGTTTTTGGCGCAGTTCTTGCAACATCACTTGTTCTAATGGCAGTATTTGTTCCCGTATCATTTATGGGGGGGGTAACAGGACAGATGTTCAGGCAGTTTGCACTATGCATAGCTTCTGCCATAGGTTTATCCACACTTGTTGCGTTAACACTTTCGCCTGCATTGTGTGCTTTGATATTAAAGGATGGTGCTGAAAAACCTGATTACAAATTTATACAATCGTTTGATGATTGGTTTGATAAGGTTAAAAATTCATACCTTGAAGGTTCAAAATTTTTCGTAGAATCAAAAGTCGCAACTCTTGCGGTATTTGGCGGGATTATACTATTAATTCTTTTGATGTTTAAGATATTACCTACGGGATTTTTGCCGATGGAGGATAGAGGGGCAATATTTACACAAATTCAACTTCCTGACGGTTCATCAGCTTCAAGAACAGATGAAGTAACACGAGAAGTTGAGAAAAAAATAGCTGCAACTCCGGGAGTTGAAAACACTCTTGTAATGGTAGGATTCAATGGTGAAAACACCTCATTTGTAGTTGCACAGCTTGAAAATTGGTCAAAACGTAAATCGAAAAATTTGCAAATGGAAAGCATTCTTGAAGGATGGCAAAAAGATTTTGCGAATTATCCTTCTGCAATTATTGCATCGTTTGCACCTCCTGCAATTTCAGGTTTGGGTATGTTTGGCGGCGGGTTTGAATATCAACTGCTTGATAGAGGCGACAGATCACCCGAACAGTTGTATCAGGAATACATAAAATTACTCACAGAATTAATGAAACATCCTGAATTCACTCAGGTTTATTCTTCTTATACAGCAACACTACCACAATTGATGATTGATGTAAATGCTACGAAAGCTATGGCGCAAGGTGTTGAAGTCGGAGATATCTATACGGCTTTGGCATCATATTTCGGAAGAAGCTACATAAACGACTTTAACAAATACGGACGTGTATATAGGGTGTATGTTCAAGCTGAGGATACATTTAGAGAAAAGCCTTCTAATATTGAACAAATTTATGTAAAGAATAAATACGGGCTTATGGTTCCGATATCATCAGTAGTCGAAGTTAAAAGTATCGTAGGACCATACAGTTTAACGAGATTTAATATGTACCCGGCAGTTACCATAAACGGTTCTGTGCGTCAGGGAATAAGTACAGGTAAAGCAATGAAAATTGTTGCTGATATTTCCGACAAATTTTTACCGAAAGATATGGGCTTTGCTTGGTCAGGAAGTTCTTTACAAGAGGAGGATTCAAGCGGTCAGATATTTGGAATACTTGGAATGTCTTTGGTATTCGTTTATCTATTTCTTGTCGGGCTGTACGAAAGTTGGATGTTACCTGTTGCTGTTATGCTGATTTCACCGATAGCAACATTAGGCGCACTATTTTTTCAATACGTTTCAGGGTATTCACTTGACCTGTACTGCCAAATTGGGTTAGTTATGTTAATTGGTTTGAGTACAAAGCAGGCAATTTTAATCATTGAATTTGCCAAAGATGCAAAAGCTTCAGGTATGGGAATACGCGAAGCTGCAATGCAGGCCGCAAGATTAAGATTTCGCGCGGTAATGATGACAAATTTAGCCTTTATTTTAGGGCTATTGCCGCTTGTTTTTGCATCAGGCGCAGGCGCAGCAAGCAGACATTCAGTTGGTACAACGGTATTTGGAGGAATGATTGCCGTTGCATTTATCGGGACTTTCCTTGTCCCTGCGTTCTTTGTACTTATTGAAGAAATAAAAATTTATATTGCTCAAAAAATGAAAAGCATAAAATCTGATAAGGATAACCAAAAATGATTGAGAAAAAAAGGTTAAACAAATACATTATAAGATCGGAAGAGCGTCGTGTAGGGAAAGAG
>ERZ842401.3091-NODE-3091-length-21112-cov-4.444128_pt1 | contig 21112 bp, 14 predicted proteins | sample MGYA00521270_ERZ842401 | MGnify/ENA primary metagenome ERZ842401 (study PRJEB31892, sample SAMEA3878208) | bioreactor metagenome | biome: Moose rumen | place: Sweden | collected 2011-10 | study: EMG produced TPA metagenomics assembly of the PRJEB12797 data set...
GGGCTTGGGGCCGTCCTCCATCTTGGTCTCGACGGCGTCCTCTGCGGTGTCGTCCTCCGCCTTCTTGTATTCGGAGGCACCGGGCATGTCCTCTCCGAGGGTCTTCTCGACGGTGTCGGAGAGCTCGCTCTTTATCTCGGCCAGTCCGTCGTTGATGTCGGATGTTCCGACATCCTCGGACTTCATCATACCGCCGTCAAGTGTGGGCGGTGCGACGTCTGCGGACTCCATAGGGGTCGCAGGTGCCTGGTCCAGGGCTGTCGTCAGAAGGTCGGACAGACCGCGGAGGGTCTGGGGGTCGGTCGTATTGGCGATGAGGTCCTTGATCTTGCTCACCATGTCGACCCCGCCTGCAGCGGGCGCTTCGGGCATGGGAGGCAGCATATCCTCCGCTCCGGCGGCATCTTCCATAGGAGGGATGTCGGCGGGAAGGTCAGAAGGTATGTCGGCGGGAGGCATATCGGTCGGCACATCGTCCGCAGGCTCGTCCATAGGGGCGTCCTCGGGCAGGGTCTCGTCTCCGGGAGCCTCGCCGTCCATAGGGACCTCCTCCTCGGGAGGCATGTCCTCGGGCGGTGCTCCGCCCATCTCCGCCATTGCGGCCATAGGGTCCGCGTTGGCATTCTCATAATCGATAGCGGCGTTATCGCCCTGAAGCTGGTCGATGACACCCGCTGTGCGCTTGGTGTCGGTCTGGATCTCCTGCAGCATGGCTGCCATCGTATCGAGCTGACCTTGGATGGAAGTAGCCTTCTGGAAGGAGCGCTCCTTCTTGAAGTTCTCCCACGACTCATTGACATCGATCTGTGTATCTGTCATGGTATACCGAGACTGCGATTGCATCCTGATTATATTAATAAATAGGGTCGCAGGTATACATTTTGATCGTATCCTGTTTCTGCATACGGACGTCGTCCATCATGGACAACGCTATCGCCACGGTGGCGCCCCTGTATCCGGTTATCTCGGAGATATCCTTGGAGCTTATCCATCCCAGCGGAGTTATACAGTCGCGTATCTCGTGCATCATCTTGTCATCGATGCGGTAGTACATCTTCGTCACCGCCTTGTACAGGTCCTTCAGCTCTTCGTCGGTGACGCTGAGCCTGACCCTCGGGGACGTTGTGCATGTGCCCTTCTCCCTCTCTATGTACGGGGAGTTCATCGTGCAGATGACTGATATGACGCCTCTTCCGCTCATATCGACCATCTGACCCAGCGAGGTGGCGTCCATCCACAGGTTGGGGTTGTTGAACAGCTCCTTCCAGATACGGTACGCCTTGGGCGTCAGGGTCGTGGGGACCTCCGTCATCTCTGCCCCCTCCTTCTCTTCATGTCGTTGTAGCGCTGGACATTGCCTCTGGCATCCGCCTCGTCGCTGTCCCAGACGTTCTGCGGGATCTTCTCCAGATAACCGCTGTGGACCTCGCTGCCGTCGAGGGGCATACGGTACAGCTCCCTCATGGTCTCCCCCGTATACGGGATGTTCTTCTCTATCAGATAGCGCCTCATCTCCTCCACGATCTCGTCCGCGATGGTCACAAGGCTCTGCTCCTTGCCCTCCCAGGCATCTCCGGAGGACGAATATCTGTGGATCACGGAATGCACGGCCGGTCTGAGGAAGGGGTTGGGTGCGATACCACGGTCCATGATGTTGCGATACACCTTCCTGGCTATCCTGTCGCGCTCCTTCCCGGATTTGCCGAGCTTCTTCTCCACCCACTCCCTGAGGTCCTCCTCCACGGGCGAGACCTGTCCTCTCTTCCTGTAGGAATCCGTGGTGCGTCCGCCCTTGAATCCCTCTGTGCCGAATTCTATATGCACGGACCAGTCCGAACGGGACCCGACCCTCTGCGGCTGGAATCTGGGGTCCTTCTCCAGCAGTTCCAGCACCTTCTGCTCCGCTCCGTCGGGGAATCTCATGTCGACGTCGAGTCTGGCACTCATAGCGCACTGTTCTCCTCGGCTTCCCTCTTGGAGAGGTCTATGTCATCCTTGTTGGCGTCGATGTCGGGGTCCTCGCGTCTCGCGGTGCCCTTCTCGGGCGGGCCGTCCCCGTCCCCGGGGAGCAGACCGCGGGACTGCTGCTGCATCATCATGGCCTGCTGCTGCTTGGCCATCTGCTCCTGCTCCTTCCTCTGTATCTGGTCCACGGGCTCCTCGGTGTAGTAGAACTGTCCGTAGCGGAACTCCTGGTCGTAGCCTTCCTGCTTCATGAGCTGGGCCTCCTGGGTCCTGTCCATGAGCCTCTTCACATCGGTGTATGCCTTGCTGGGCCTCATCACGCGGAGCTCCCAATCGGTCATCTTCTCGGCCACCCAGCTGGTCACCCAGTCGCATGCCCTGTCCAGGTCGTTGTAACGGCCGAGCAGGAACCTGTCGAAGATGGTGATCTGCTGGGACTCGTTGTTCATGCCTCCGCTGGCCTCGACATCTCCCGCGAACAGGTTGGGCATACCGCCCATCGCGCACACCCTGTTACGGATGTCGTCCTTGGACGCCAATAGGTCGGAGATGGACTCCGTACCGAGCTCCAGGGTCTGCGCCCTCATCTCCGCCACGCCTGTGGCCTGGGGAGGAAGGCACACGATGGGTATCGAATTGTCGTTCTTCGCCAGGATGTCCTGGATTCCCGAGGTTATGGCCTCGGCATCGGTGTCGTTGAACCCGGGAAGCACCAGTATCTTCCTTAGATAACCGTATTTGTACAGTTTGAGCGTATGCTTCTCCTGGAAATGGTATGTGAGGAGGTCGTCCTCGATGTCGAGCCATATCGGCACCCCATAGGTGAGCGCAGCGCGCATCCAATGGGCCTGATAGACCTCTTCCCTCGTATAGAGCCAGTATTTTCCATCCCCGCCGTAGTTCTCGCCTATCTGCCAGGCCGCAGGATATATCTCCTCGCCTGATCTGCTGTATGCTGAGAATTTCTCGTCGCTGGGGTCGAGCGATATTATGGAATTCCTGTCGGAACGGACGAATCCATATAACGTTCCTTGTTTTCCGGAGTCGTCGAACAGGTTCTTGACGAATTTTGGGTCGTATGCGAGGAATTCCAGAGGATATGCGCGCTCCAAATGACCTGTCTGCTTGTCATAGACATCCCCTGTGACGCAGAGAAGGTATCCCTGGTTGTTCTGCAGCTCGGAGTCGGCGAATGCCATCAGGACCTCCCTCAGAGGCTGGCCGGAATCGTTCGCCTCGTCGATGAAGCTCTTGCCGTTGGGCCTTCTGAAGTAGTCCCTCTGCGATGGGTCGGGCCTTCTGAGCCTGTGCTTGCCGCATGCGGGGCATGTGTCGATCAGGGTCTGCGATTCATAGCCGCAGTCGACGCATTTCAGGGCGAATTTCGGCCTCAGCTCGAGGTCGTACCTGAAAAGCTCCTGTACGGCACGGTTGATTATGGTGGACAGCGCGGATACCTCCGACCTGTAGTAGTCCATGAGGTAGTACATACGCCAATACATGGACTGCTGGTTCATCTTGAGCCAGATATTGGTCGGTCTGTCCCCGTTGCCGATGGTCATCGTACCGGCGCTCAGCGCGCTCTTGTATCTTTTGGCCATCGTGGCATCATCGGCGCCGAAATCCTCGGCGGTGAGCTGCGTGGACATCGGGTCCGCGCCGCCTATGGTGTCCGGCGAGGACCTTGTCCCCAAAGGGTCGCCCGTCGACCCTGATACGCGTACCATGCTCACTCCTCCCCGGAGGGCGTCATAGGCCACGGGCCGGGTGCGGGAACGGGCAGGTCGTCGACCTTGCTCCAATGCGGTCTTATGACAACTGTCTCACTCTCCTCTTCGTCCTCGGCTATCTTCAGGCGGAAGGTGTAGTCGTCGGATGTGAATGCTACGGACTCGTCATCAGCGTAGAACTCCTCCACATCCCCCAGATTCAGGATGACCGCCGTCCTCGAGGGGGTGATGTGTTCGATCATGACGGACATGTGGCATTCGTTGTCGAACATGAAGGACTTCAGTGTGATTATCCTCTTGACAAGGTATTTTGTGTCCTTGATCCTGAAGTAGTCCTCGAACGGTGCTTCCGTGATGAGTCCGTTCTCCAAGATGTTCTTCGCTACCGCGGTCAAGGAATCGGCCGTAGAGGGTTTGATCGGATTGCTCATGCTGAGTAATAATCACTCAATCATATATATTTTTAAATAAAGTGAAGGGGCGGGTAGCCCCTTAAGGTGTTTCAGCTCATGATGACGACATTCACCGTTATGGCGGCCGTGGGGGTCGTCGAACAGGTGAATGTCAATGTGCCTGCGGCCTGTGCGGAGCAGTATATCCCTGCCGACGAGTAGGTCGAGAAGCTTGCCGGCGCAGGGGACACGAATATCGTGTTGGACGCCGTAACTCCGGTCACGGACTTGGTGCACGCGTTGCTCGACCAGTCGGTCGTCGCGATGGAGACCGTTGCCGTGGTGTGCTTGGACTGATAGAGCGTCGATACATCGGACCCATTCTCATAGAATTTGGTGGCATAGATCGCACCTGTCGAGGGATTCGCATAGATGTCATTGCATCTATACGATACGTTATCTGTGTTAGCGGTGGTGTCTGTGTTGGCTGAATAGGACATCAGCAACGGGCGATTCGAGCTAGCAGTGGTCAGAGTCTGCCTGACCTTCGTATCCGACCCGGTATTGTCATAGACCGACCAGTAATGGGTGCTGTTATAGGTCTTATAGATCATTATCAGGACCGACCCGACTGGATAGCTGGTCGATACCCCTGTCGTGGCCTGCCTCACACAAGTGACCGCTCCGAGGCCGTTGATGTTGAGTGTAGTCCCGCCTGACAATCCAGCAGTCTGAACGAGATAAGCGATCATCAGACCATCATAATACTCGGTTATATCCGATGATGTCCCCGTCCAGGTACCCGCTGTACCCCCAGAATTACCTTCGATGTAGATGAGTCCTCTGGCCTTGACAGCCGTAGCCGTTGAGTCCAATTTGCCGGAGATGTCCTGGTGTGCGGTCAAGACCTTCACTCCGCCCGAATATAGGCATCCGTCCGTTCCGACATACGCCGTGTCTTGGGAGTACGTCTGTGGATTCGCGGCCTGAGAGGTCGCTCCGATGAGGTATATCTTGCTGGATGTGTCGGTGGACCCTGCTGTATTTTTAGTGTCCGTGTTGTCTGATGCGGGTATTGTGACATCATGTGCGCTGATGCTTGTGACCCTTCCATAAGTGTCCACAGTGACATAGGGCACTTTGAAAGTACCGCCGTATGTGGGTGTCTGTGCTGCGGAATCTCCGTATGAACCGGCGGTCACGCCTGATGCGGCCAGAGAGATGGTACCGGTCGATGTGATGGGCCCTCCCGTGAGTCCCGTGCCTGTGGCGACGTTCGTGACGGTACCGGAAGGTTCGTCTCCCGACGGAATAACGGTCCACTCCGACCCGTTAGATACTAGTGTATCGCCTATCGCGTAGGTCACGGGCGATGTACCGGCGGTGATGGCCTTGTACACATATCCGTTGTTCCCTGATGCAGCCGTAGGCAGGGATGTGATGGTCCCCCCGGTACCGACTGTACCCATGAACCTCATAGGTGTGGGAATACCATCTATTGCGGACTTGACGAACGCTGTCGTGGCGATCTGAGTCGTGTTGGTACCCGTGGTCGCGGTCGGTGCTGTGGGTGTTCCGGTGAGCGCTGGTGAGTTCAAAGGTGCAAGCCCGGAGATGTCCTGCTGCGTGTCGGTCCAAGGGACGTTCACGTACAGGTCCCCCGCTGCGTCCTTCACGACCGCATAGTTCTTGCCGGACGCAGTGAATCCCGTCTTGACGCTGAATTCCGTGCCGCTCAGCTCCAATCCACCTCCGGATTGGGCGGAATAGGTGGTGTCGGTGAATTTGGCGTCCGCTGGGACGGTCTTGTTCAATTCATATGTGGTGACCTTGGGTACACCGTTCTCGAAGTAGATGGGTTTTGTCGCGGAGCCAGCGTTTGAGCTCAGTTTGCTGGCCGTGGTCGCCGTCGTAGCCGTAGTGGCAGATGTTGCAGATGTCGCATTCCCTTTAAGGATACCGACGAATTCATCCGCCTTTACAGTGCCATCCACTTCGATGCCGTTAAGGATCTTAGTAGCTACCATAGTTGGGGGTAGTCGCTTTAATAAAATAAAATAGTAGGGTACGGGGCCCGAAGGCCCCTGAGAGGTTTACATCAAGCAATGGGTATGATATACGACAGTTTGTAGCTGTTGATGTTTGCAGGTATGGTGTTGAAGGACACCGTTACGGTGGAGTCTCCGACCTTTGTGACCGCGTAGCACTGCACTCCAGTCTCGTCGAGGATCATGACGCCGTGTGCACGCCTAGTGGTCGTGAAGGTGTATGTGTTGGTCTCGGAGTCAAGGATTGCTGTGGAGAATGTGACGTCAACAAATGCCGCGTTCACAGTGGCCGTGAGATCAGAGATCTTGCTGGCTGTGATGGTGGGTATATCGCTGGCGGCGAGTCCTGCACCAGCAGTTACCAATCCCTTTGCATCATAGGTGATCTTGCATGCTGTTCCCGCGGTAATCGCATCATTAGCATTGACCTTCTTGTCCACAGCATACTTGACGGCCGCGGATGTGGGGAGTTTGGCATCCTCAGCGGTAAGCACGACATCTGTGGCAGAGCCCTGCTCCTGCTTTGCAAGGGTGGACGCTGTTCCGAGCGCGGTTCCGGCGGTGAGTACTCCGGCGTTGAGGTAGATAGGCTGTGCAGTGCCTCCAACGGTGGCGGAGAGGGCTTTGAGCTCTCCTCCGTCGACATAGACAGGCTGTGCGGTTCCTCCCAGGTTGCCAGTCATGAAGTCGATGGTGTCTGCATCGGATTCCTTTGTGACAACGACCTTGTTGGCCGCTGCGGGAGTGGTTCCGAACTTGTCCATCTTATCGGCGATCTTGGATGCCACCAGTTTTCCGGTGGGAACGGTGGTGTCTCCCGATGTCGTGAATGCAGATGTGTCTACTGCAAGGCCTGCGGCTGCTCCGAGAACGATTTTCTTGCCCGTGACCGTAGCGGCGTTTCCGCCGATCGTAGCTCCGTCGACAGGATAGTCGACAGTTGCGATCGCACCCATCTTGTCCCATCCGAGCTCGGTGGTCCATGCGATATTGTCTCCGGCCGCGACCACAACTGCTGTGTGTCCAGAGTTGGTTATGGTTCCTGAGTCCTCGACGTTGTACACATCTCCCTCGACCATTCTGGACAGGGCATTGATCTCACCAACGGTCATGCTGCCTTTGAACTTGTATACGCTTGTCACAGCCTCGTCAACGTAGTTCTGTACTGCATAGGATGAGGGTATCTCGAGCTTTGCAGCGGCTGCGCTGGACTTTACAGTCATAGTCTCTGCAGGAGTCGTCCAAATTCCTTCCCCGGAGCCCTGGGACTTCCAGTATTGACCGGATGTTCCGACGGATGTGGGAGGGTAGACTGCAACAGAATCTGTCTTGGTGACAATACCCTGCGCATTCACGGTTATCTTGGGGATGGCTGTTGCTGAACCGACCTCTGTACCGGGGCTTGCTACTCCGGACTGGGTCGCGAGGTAGATTGTGTTGGGAACACTGCTAACAGTACCTATGGAAATGCCGTTTCCAGCTGTCAATAAGTCCTGCTTGGTCTTGATCCTTGCGTAGAGCGAGCCATCTGCTGCTGCCGTGTCGTCAGATGCTCCGACTGCGGTCTCGAGAGTCTTCACCCTGTATCCGAGCTTTCCGGAAACGGTGTCGTCGATGTCACCGGTCGTGGAGTCCCATCCGAGCGCGGTCTTGATAAGGTCGACCTGTGTGCTCACTGCATCTACGGATCCTGTAGATCCAAGCTCAGACCATACTGCATCTGCCACGGGCTCTGTTGTAGCCGCTGCGATACAGATGAACAGCCTTCCGTTAACCTGTGCGAGCTCTCCGACCACTGGGTCTGCTGATTTTCCGCCAATCTTGGCTTCCTTCAGCTCTCCGTGGTGAAAGTTCGCGTCAGACCAGAAATCAAAATCTGTCATTGTATTCTTTCTCCTTCGAAGTAGAAACTTCAAAGCTCTACAATACGCCTAATGTTATAAAAGGGATAGTTTAGCCGCCCCCGACGGGGCGGTAAAAGGTTTCACATCAGGTCCTTGATGCTCGGCATCTTCTGCTTGGTGTGGTGCTCGTCGGCGCCCTTGTTCTCCTTGGGCATGTCCATGTTCAGGGGCTCGTTGGCCCTCACGTCCACGAGATTCCATGGCGTCCTGATGTACTGGGCGTTCCTGAATCCCTCTTCGTCATCTTCGTCGAAGATGTCAGCGATGGATTTGTTGAATGCCTTGTTATGGCTCGAACTCTCGGTCAGCACCTTGGGCTGCTCAGCCTCGCCTTTGGGCTCCTCTTCCTTCTTATCCATTGTCTTTTCCTCCTTCTTTTCAGGGGTTTTCGTTGTACTCTGTTCAACCTTTTCGGTCTCGACCGTCTTCTTGGTGGGTTTCGGCTCTTCACCGGGCGTAAGTTTTGGCGCAACGGGTGTCGTAGTGAACTGCGCGTCCCTTCTTTTGAATGCTTCTCCAAGAGTTTCGGGGTTATTGGCCATAGCCTGCTTTGCAACTATGTCGTACAGCTCTCTGCTCTTCTTAGGGTCATCTGGTGAGTAAGAATCCGGGTGTTCTTCTCCGCTCGAATGAGCCATTTCATGCACATTCTTGTGCTTCTCGGCATCTAATTCGCGCGCTTTTTTCTTCATATCTGCTTCGATGTCGGACCTGTTCATCCTCATCCTATCGAAGTCTTCCTGAGAGAATCTGCTCTCCTCGGAATCGGGATCGTTGACCTTCAGGTTCACACTGGACAGGTCGCCGCCGTTCAGTGCCTCGTCTCTCAGGATCCTCTCAGCTTCGTTATGCACAGGGTGCTGTTTTTCAATGTCTGCGGCGCTCTGGGCCAGCTTGGCCGCTTTGATGGCATCCTGCATGCCTGGGTCGGATGAGTTCTGGGCAGCTTCCCTCAGAGCGCTGAGGGCCTGTTTAAGCCTCTCGGTCTTGAACTCTCTGTCTGCCAGATCCTCGCTGCCGAGCTCCTCGGCCTTGGCCTCGTATTCCTCCAGCGAAGGGATTATACCGGTTCCTTTGAAAGGCAGAAGCGACTGGTAATTCTTGCCGATGGCCTCGTCCCCGTATGTATCGAAGACATTGGCCAGCGCATCTGTCAGGATTTGACGGTTGCGGTCTGTCAGGATGCCCTTGAAACTTCCCGGCTCCTTAGGATTGAATCTGATGGCATCGAGTTCTTTCTGAAGGCTGTGATCACCGCTCCCGAACTCCTGGAATCCTTGCTTGGCAGATTTGCTCTGCAGCTCTTTGGCCGCCTCGCCCGCGTCGAGTGTCCTCTGGATGCCTTGCTGGAATTTTTCATCCTCGGTACGCTGTTTGTCGCGCCCGGCCGTGTATTTTGCAGTTTCATCCTTGACCTGCTTCTCGGCAGCGGCCTCGATCTTGGCAATCAAGGCATTCTCTCTTTCCTCGCGTTCTTTTCCTATCGGAAGCTTGGAGATCGCTTCGAATTGAGGCGCATATTCCTCAGATTCCATCAATTCTGCGCGTCTTTTAGCGATTTTAGGCTGTATCTCGGCCTCACTCTCATTAAAGTCGTAGGACTTGCGCTTCAGAGCCTTGTCGTTGAACCTCTGTAATCTCTGTTTTCTCTGTTCGGGGTCCAATGCTCTGCCTATCAGGCCTCTGAACGCTTCGGACGCGGGCAAACGACCGTATGTCCCGGCAGCTTCGTCCGATCCTTCGTCCGGAACGGGGAACCGGTCATCGACCATCTGGTCCAACCAGGCTCTGGCCCTATCCTCTTTCGAAGAACCTGTCATATTCGGGTCATCTGCCGGCATTCCTGCGTAGAATCCACTCATCTCGGCGTCTGGGTCGGTCCACATCCCGGTCTCCTTGTCCTGTTCGAATCTTCCGAGAACGTCATCCAGATAATCCTGGACCTGCTCCTGCGTTGCCACACCGACCTCTTCCGGGGCGACCCTTTCGCCCTGAAGGTCAGGCCCTCTGCGTTCGAGTCCGGTACCGCTGTTATAGACGATCTGTCCGTCGCCTCTTATAGCCCCGAGAAGAGTCCCGTCCAAGGCATATATGGGCTGATACTGTTTAGCAAGTATCGCCTGGATATTGGGGTCTGCCATGGCCTCATCATAGGTGTATGACTTGCCTTCATAGGCTCCGGGGATATACCTTCCGCCTTTGAGCTTGCCGCCGATCCTCTTCCTGCCGGTCCATTTTCCGCGTCTTCCTCTCAGAATCGTGTTCCCCTGGTCGTCCTCGCTCCACTCCAGAGGGTTGTTGCGGACCGCTTGGAGCAACCAATTGCGGTCTGGAACGCTGGCAGGATGATTGATATTCCTGTGGAACAATGCTTCCGCGTCCTTGGAATCGTGCGGCACATTCCTCAGACTGTCGGGGCTGACTCCTCCGAAATTCCTCCCGCGCTCATTGTAGAGCCTGTATAGGCTGTTGAGATTTCCGAGATAATCCTCTTTCCTGGTATGCCTGGGCTCGAAAGCCTTGCTTGGGGCTTGCGAACTCAGCGGCCTGGAATTATCCAATGCCGGGCCTTGCCCGTTCACATGGTAACCTGCACCGGGTTTGGCCTTCTGGAAGCTATCGTCTGTCGCGAACAGATCGATAGGTCCGTCGCCGGTCATCATATCCGCGATGCTCGGCGTGTTGTAATCATTGTCTGCAGACATAGACCTCAGAAGGGGTCCGATTTATAAAATCATATATGTAAGTGGGAGGGCCGAAGCCCTCCTGTTTCATATGACGATGATCTTCCCGGTCAGGGGAGCGTTCACTTCCATCATCGCGGTCGATGACCCGTTCTGATGGAAGTCCGCGGCCACCTGGCCGTACTCATCGGTGTACATCTGGAGTCCGACGATCCTTCCGAGGTTGTGCTGGATGACCTTGGACCTCTCGTTGTTGACGTCCACGACCATGGACGGCTCCACGAGGATCATGAATCCTGTCTCGGGCTTGGACCAGTTCACCACGACCGTGTTGCCGTCCTGGTTGATGTCTCCCATGGCCAGCCCGTAGCCGTCCTTGTAGCACTGCACGGCCACATACTCCGACAGGTCATGGTTGAATATCCATGATGCCGAATTGGTGAACTCCTTGATGAGCGAGGTCTTGGCGATGAGCATCTCTCCCGCCTTGGGCACCCCGAAGGTATCGATGACCGGCGTGAACCCTGTGGAGGACTCCTGCTCGACATTGCCCCTTATCTCGTCGTAGTACCCGCTCTCATCGTCATACGAGAAGGTCTGGACGAATACGGCCGTGTTAGTGGTATTGTCATAGGTCCACGTGGTTGATTCCGTGGTCACGCTGACGATCTCCACATCTGTGCCGCTGGATGATGCTCCGATGTCCATCAGGTTGATTATCAGGGCATTCGTTCCGGGAGGTTCGGCGAGCTTCACCTTGCATGTGGTGTTGCTCGTCGCATAGATGTCCGCGAAGACGTATCTGCGCTCCTCGTCGTTGGTCCTTATCGACCAGAGGAAGTCATAACTTCCGAGATTATGGGTCAGCACATACTCTGTATCGGTGTCGTTACCGAACTGGATGCTCTTCCTCTTGAGGCCGCCCCCGCCGCCTCCGCCTCCGGAACCGGAGATCTGGACCCACCAGTCCTCGGACTCCACAGGGTCGTGGCCGATGTTGTCGTTCATCAGCGAGATGTATATCGACTCCGCGTAGACAACGGAGGAGTTCATCTGGTACGATGTCGTCTGCGACCATACGGGGACGGCCATGGTGATGTCCGTCTTATTGGCCAGCGCCACCTTCACCAACTGTGCCGATGCGACCTTTTCGGGTGCGGAGAGCGACCAATCGTTGATGACGTCGGTCTTGTCGACCTTCTTGTCTATCTTGGCGTCGAGCTGCTCCACTTCGGTATCGATCCTTGCATTCAGCGCATCGACGTCCTCGGCCTCCTTGGACTCCAGATTCTGGAACCTGTCGGCCGTGAGCTGTATCGAGGGGACCGTCTCATCGGAGAGCTCGTTCCAAGAGGTCTTGACCGCTTCCTTATCCAGCTTCTTCTCGAGATCCAGCTCGATCTCTATCTTCAGGTCGTCTATCCTCTCGTTCAAGGTGCTCTCGACGGCATCTATCTTGCTGTCGAGACGCGCTACCTCCTCATCGAGACGCTGCTCTATCGTATGGATGGCGTCGGCCATCTGCTTGGATGTGGGTATGCTCTTATCCGAGGGCTCTTCCGTCGGGTCGTATATGGGAAGCTCGTACATGGGGATCTTCCCATCCTCGGCCAGCTTGGCCGCGGCCACCCATCTGGTGCCGTCATAATACTTCAGGTCACGGGATACCGTGTTGAAGTACATCGAACCGAGGTTGTACATCTCTGAAGGGTCTGCACTGCGGGCCTCTATGCAGAAATCCTTGATTATGTTGCCCTGTAAGGACAGATCCACATCTATCTTTCTTATTATCCTGTCCATCATCTCACCACCGCATATCCGGTCTGGGCATGGTTGAACTCGATCACCACTTCCAGCAGATTGCTGTTCTGTGTGACTCTGCCCGTCAGCTCGTTCCCGTCGTCGTCGAACGCCTGGACCTGCACAGGGATACCCATGTCGTGGTGGATCTCCCATCTGTTGGACGGCGATTCCTGCTCGAAGTAGTATTTGTGCAGGGTGACATAGTCGCATGCATTGGGCGACAGCACCACATGCAGGCCGTCCACCGGAGGCTCCGACAGCACCACCTTCGCCTTGTTCGGCGTTATCGCATACACATCGGCCTTGACTATCCTTCCGGTGTCGGGCTCGCGGAATGATGCGAAGAAATCCTTGGTGGCGAATTTATGCGTCAGTATGAACTCCCTCTCGGTCTCGGACTGGATGGTCGTGGTGAAGCTGCCCTCATTGAGCCCGATCCCGATGGTGATCATTATGCTGTTCTCGGGTATCGGCTCGTAGAACCTCACGTTCACCGTGTTGGCGTCCTCTACGGTCACATCTGCGTCGACGAACATGCCTTCGGACAGCTCGAAGGTACTGGTCAGGGAGCGCATCGTGTAGAATATATCCTCCGAACCGAGTGCATGCCTGACACGGAACACACTGTTCACACCGTCTCCCAGGACATCGATGTACTTCTTGGAGTAATCACTTCCCCCGCTTCCTCCGTTCCCGACGGTCTCCCACCATCTCGTCGAGGACTCCAACGCGGGGTTGACTCCCTTATTGTAATCCGCCTTGGAGATGTACATGGTGTTGCCGTAGACCACCACGGAATTGTTGTGGTACTCTGCGGCCGGGTCCCACTCCGGGATCGGGTTCTCCCTATCGGCCTTGGTGTCGAACATGTCGAGCACCATCTTCTCCGTGGGGATTTTCTGCTCCGACCTCTCCTCCGACCATTCGGTGATGACGTCGCTCTTGTCGACCTTGGTGTCAAAGGTGTCTTTGGTCAGCTTCTCGGAAGGTATCTTGGAGTCCGAAGGCTCATCCGCCCAGAATGTGACCAGCTGATCGTCGTCGAGCTTAAGGTCGAGACTGTCCTTGGTCAGCTTCGCCGATGCGATGTACCCGTCCGTGGTGGTGGATGCGTTCCATGCGGAGATGACCTGCGACCTGTCCAGCTTCAGTGCCAGCGCTTCGAGGACTATCCTCTCGCAGGGCACCTTCTTGGTCTGTCCCTGGCTGGGGATATCCGTGGTCCAGGATGTGAGGATTATATCATATTCTGTGACCGTGGACCACCATTCGCTGTTCTCCTCGACAGGGTCGTGCCCGATGTTCTTGCCCGCGGAGTCTACCTTGATGGAGATATACAGATTCTCGCTCCATACGACCACCGAATCCATCTGGTACTCCGTGTCGGAGTCCCAGTACGCCACGGACATGGTCTTCTTGGTGAATTCCTCGTCCAGAGTCTCTCTGACCAGTCTTGACGAGGGTATGGTCTCGTCCGTAGGGTCCGCCCAGTCTTTGTCCACTGGCAGGAACTTCGCCGGTACCTTGCCGTCCACGAGAGGCGCGACATCCAGTGTAAGGGCCATGTCCTTGTCGCCGTTGTAGGTGTGGTAGTCCATAACGAGCTGACCGGATTCGGGGTCGACGTAGGACTCCACGGGCATGACCACTCCATAATCCTTCCACAGATTGATGTATCCTACCACCGTGGGCTCGGAGTTGGGGGTCATCGAAGGGCAGTCGCACTTCTGTTTCTTGGAGCAGGTAATCGACTTCTTGAACGCGATGCCGTCTATCGATGACAGCATGTAATCGGTGCTGCTCAGGTTGGCCACGCCAGTCTTGGGGTCGAAGGTCACGCCGTTCCTGACGAAGAACAGCTGGTACTCGACCTTCTGGGACGTCGCGTTGTGGGTGACCTCCCAAGGGATCGTGAACGTGTAACCGTCGAACGTGGGCGAATCGGACTTGGTCTCCGGGTCATAGATGGGCGTGGGCCCGTATGTGTAGGGTGTGCCGTCCCTGCGGTATACCGCGAACATGATATATGGTATGAATTTATCCCCGTCCAGGGATTCCTTGAGGAAGTCCAGCGGTTCGTATATGAAATGGAGCGTTGTGCTCGAGGCATCGTTTATCTGCCCGCTGTACTTCTTGTCCACGTTCTTGAACGATCTGGTCTCGTAGTTGAATATCCTTGTTATATCTGTCATCCGAACACCACCAGGTACAATGTTGCATTGGCATGGGTCTCGCTCTCTTTGGATGTCACGTACACCGCCTCGTCGGTCACCTTCAGCTTGCAGTCCAGTACAGTACCGTCGTTGGCCCTGACCTGTACGCTGTAGATATTCGCGACTGTCGTATCGAGGTCATGCACAATAGGCACCGACACACCGGGCTTGAGCTGTTCGATAGGGTAGCGGTGGCCTTCCATCACCGTGAGATACACGCGCTTCGTGTTCACGCCCTCCTCCACTCTCGGAGGCTGGGCGATGTTGTTCAGGAAGATGGTCTCGATGACGTTCACCTGCGCGCTGCGCTCGATGTTCCCGAGCTTATCCATCTGGGCATCGGTGAAGTTGTTGTCGCTCAGGACCTTCTCCCTTGTGGAGCCCGCGGATACGTAGGCTCTGTTAATCTTGCTGTCCAGACATGTCTGGAGATTGGTCTTCACCTTCCCCGTTCCCGTAGGGTTCTTAGGAGTCTCGGTCGGTACCTCGACTCTGAGTCCGGTCAGGTACGACGCTTCGGTGGTGGTCACATCGGTGGCCTTAAGATGGCCGTCGTTATCGGTGCCCATCATGAGCTGGGCGCCATAATCGAGGAAGAATATCGGCGATACGTCGATCCACTCGTATTCCTCGTCTCTCTTCGCGGAGCGGTACATGTGCCCATGTATCAGGATGTTCGGGTTGGTGTACTCGTCCCCTTTGAAGAAGGGATAATCCGTTCTTGTAGCGCCGAGATACTGGACGACGACCCCCTCGTTGAGCCTGTCCGGGTCCGGCATCGCCTCCGTGGAGCCGACGGCCATCCCCTGGGTCTTGCTCGAGAGCCTCCCCAGCGAATTGACGCTGTTCATATTGGTCAGTGGCATGATTGGTACAGGGGCGTCATCCATTATAAACTCAATTTCGCTTAATACGGAGTCTGTTCACTTCCGCTACACGTTCCGAATGATAGCACCCGCAGGACCTTGTGAATCCCGCAATAAGATTGAATGTCTGCACCTGCGTTATCCTGCCGCAGTCGCACAGGCAGTTCCAGTAGACATGGTTGGAACGGCTGGGAGCTCTGTCGATGACGAGTAAACGCCCCATCCGTTGACCCGTCAGGTCTGTCTTCAATGGTCTTGCCATGAGCTCCTCTTCCGCTCCGTGTGTCTAACCCTAATAGACACTGATGCATCCACGGCTGGCTATTTAAATACGTATAATCCTTGGCGAAACGTATGTTACAGGAACTCATAAAGGAGTGGTCCACCCAATATGGTGTGGACCATACGAAGATCCAGAGCTGTTATTCTAATCTCGGGAACCATCTTCTCGGACTGACCAGTTACCCGTCACGCGACCCGCGCACCGCCAGGATACAGGTGCACGAGTTCTTTGAAGATTATCCTCTGGCATCGAAATCCGTGCTGTGGCACGAGTACTGTCATGCGGAGAAATGGCTGAAAGATGGGAGAACGGATGGCCACGGGTCTGCATGGCTGGGCAGATGCTGGCGCAAACCCCTTCTGACGATATTGGATCTATTCTACACTCAGATATTGTTCATCAAATACAAATTGAAAAAATGAAGGATTTGGGGGCTGGGCCCCCTCTTTTAGGTTTATGGTATGCTCACTGCTTAGGCTGGAGCTGGTCCTGAGCGTACTGGACGTCCTCTTTGATGCCAACGATCTGGTCGACGACTGCCTTGATGCCCTCGTTGAGCATCTTGAGCAGGAAGTAGGCCACAATGACCATGACTATGACGAGGAACAGGACATATGTCGTGACATCGATGTCCACAAAGTACCTGGAGGCGATTGCGGACATGATGATCAGACTGATGACGGGGGTCGCCACCATGTCGATGAGCAGTGTTCCGATGTATTTGCCTTCGAACTTGGCTGCGGCTCCCTTCGAGTTGTCCTTGAATACAAGGGACACGATGAGAGGGAAGAGGATTCCCCCGAATACAGCCAGGATGAAGATCAGATCCTCGGACCCTGCAGGCATGAAGATGTTCTCGAACATGTTAGGATTCTCCTTTGCGTTCTCGAAAACAGCATCAGCCATGAATGCGACGATGATGTACAGCCCCAGGTTAGAAGGTGACTCCTTACCGTTGGCGACCTTCGTCGCTTCCACGGCTAACGACGCTGGATTCATTCAATCACTGCTTGGGGGGCTCCACTGCTTCCACGGCTGCCTTCTTTGCGTCCATCTTGGGCTTGATGTAGCCTTTGTATGCAAAGACTCCGCTGACCGCGATGAGTACTGCGAGCACGACGATGAATGCGTAGAAGAAGGTCTTGTTCTCCTTCTCGACTGCGGGGTGGTTGATGATGTACTCCTCGACTGCTGCCTGCTTGGCCTTCTCGACCATCTCGGGGGAGATATAGTCCTTGTACTTGGCGACTGCGTCATCGATGGCCTCTGCGACCTCCTCGGGAGAGGAATAGTCTGCATAGAATGCCTCGACGATTGCGACCGCTGCGGCGACTGCTGCCTCGGCATCCTCTTCGAAGACGACATCGTATGTGATATCCTTTGTGAGCTTTGCAGCTCCATCTGCAGGGATCATGTCTGTCCAGATGATTTCTGTGCTGAGTCCAGACTTGATTTCACCAGTCTTGCTGATTTCAACAGAGCAGAAGATCTTAAGTCCCTCGAGGATGTCTTCATTCTCAATAGAAATCTTTTTCTCCTGATCAGTTGCAACAAGAGGAACAGTGACTGTCATTCCCTTGATGAGTTTGTTGTTCTTCAGAATGTCGTAATACCCTTTGTTAAGGATCGTGATCTTCTCCTCAAAATCGTCGTCGAGTGTTGCAACGTAATAGATGACTCCGTTTCCAGACTCGATGAATGTCAGGACGCCGTTGGCATCATCTATGTATGCTCCCTCGAAAACAAGCGTGAGCTTCTTTCCAGCTGTATATGATGTCGTCTCTGCGTTGGTATCTCCGGCATCATTCACCTCTGTAACGGCCATTACTCCGAATCCGGCGAAGGCCATTACGAAGACAGCGAGCGCTGCGATAAATTTAGTTGTAATTCCATTCATGGGTATACCCCACATGTCATCATATCTATGGATGTTATAAAGGTGATAGATTCACATGTCAGCCGCGCCGTCATCCTAACGAGTTGTTGGTCTTGCTCACATACGTGGATAGGTCCACGTTAGCAATGATTCCGAACGTGTACTCACAGATGCACTTAGGGTACTGACGGGTGTACGAGGACAGTACGAGCTTCTGCGGGACGGAACCTGATTCCCCTATCTTGGTAGATCTGTTATCGACGGTCTCGTCGCTGACCCTGTCGTATATCGAGTCGGTCCTCGCCGACGGCCCGAGGAAGGACAACCAGTATATTCCGGACTGGCCTTGCTTGGCGTAGCCCTCCTTGACGCTGAACGTCACGGAACGCTGGGGTTCGGTAAGGAACGATATGTAATTGCTCGCGAACTCCTCCCCCTGTCTGTAACTGGTCGTGACCGGATGATATGTGATCTCGCCGTCCTCGCCGGTCGTCTCGTCCTTCACGGCCCTGACGACATCTCCGTTGACCAGCTCCGGAACTGTCATCGACACCTTGTGCTCCGTATAGGTGGCTATGGAGCTCTCGTCCTTGACGTCGACCTTTCCGTCGGTGTTGATACCGTCTATCCTGGTCGTCTTGAACGTGTCTCCATCCGCGGTGGTGTACTCATCGCCTGTCTCCACCGGTGCCGTGCATGCCAGAAAGACCCTGTTCACTACAGGGTCGGCCCCTTCCTCATCTATCTCTACCTCTCCCACCGACCCTGCATAGGAGTAGGGATTTATGGAGGCCAGATACTTACAGCACTCGTTGCTGGTCATTGTATCGGCATATCTCACCAGATACATATTGTTGTCCGCGAAGAACAGCTTCGCACCTAGGTAAATAGCACAGATATTCATGGCGCGCCAGATGTTCGTACCCTTCGGTAGTCTCACGGCCTGACCCTTCTCGGTCACGTTGGTGATGAGCTTACGGTCGCCGCTGACATTGCTCTCCGAGAATCCCAGCGACTGGACGCACTGCTTTATCAGCTGGAACGGCGTGTACTCCCAGTCCTCTGGCGTAGCTCTGCTCCCCAGTACCTGGGCGTTGCAGTATGCCCTCAGAGTTATCGTGTCCTTGCTGGTCTTCGCCCTGTTGAGCGTCAATAAATGATTGCCCATGAACTTCATGGTGATCTTGTTCCTGCCGTCCACGAATGTCAGGTTGGGTGCCACTGCTTTCAGTTTGCGCTTGGGTATCTTGATGGTGACCGACTCGAACGGGGACTCGGAACCTGCCGTGATCTCTACGCTGCTGACGAGATTGATGACCTGCGACTCGTCCTCATTCCCTCTGTATAGCACGTATGTGCTGGTCTCCGAGGGGTCGGAGATGAGGATATACGTTTCCGAACTGTTGAAGTTCACAGCTCCGCTCGGTATGGTCCCGTCGCTGTTGAGCCTCATACGACCCACTGTGAACGACAGCGTGCCGGTGATGACCTCGTTGAGGCTCTGATTATAGGTGCGTGACAGGCTCTTGACATATCCTCCCGCCGAGAAGGACGGGAAGTTCGGGTTGGTATTGTCTTCTTCATAATAGAGCATGAACCCATCCGTTCTGGCCTGCCATCTGTCCATGATTACCGTGAGCTGTTTGTACCAGTATGCGTTACTCCATTTGGTGGAATCCGTTCCGGACTCGACGGCGTTGGCGGGATTCTTACGGGTGAAGTTCAGGTCGTACGAGTGGGAGTTCCCGGTCTCGATAGGGAATGCCCTCTGCATCCCCTTCGTGACCACCGGCGTGATGCCCGTCTTTTTCTGAACGGTCTCGGTAACGTTGGTTATGGCGCCCAGATAGAATTTGTGTCCATTGTACTCAAGATACGCTTTGCCTACCATCGTCTTCACCATCCTTTGTCGAACGCGAGCACTATGAGCCCGCGCGCACCCTCTCTTTTACTATATGTTGTTCCGCTGGCACCGCCGCCGCCGTATGTCGGTTCTATGTAATCGTTGAATCCACCGGGGTTAGGGTATGACCCTCCCGCAGATGTGAATCCACCCGCAGGGAATCCGGGTATATCTGCGAACCTGTTGACCAGATTGCCTTGGCTGCCTCCTTTGGATTCGTGCAACCAATTCCTATAGTCGGGGTCTATACCCGGAACTTGGGATACGGTGCTTCCGTTCGAGGTGTCCGTATGACCTTCGGCGGCGCCGGTCCCACCTGTACCATTTTCTCTGATTCCTGCATCCGTACCGTCACTGCCCTTCGCGGCAGTCCTTTTCACCTCATCGTCGATGCTCAGTGTAGTAATATCAAGAGATGTGACGATGGTGACTTCTTGCCCTGCGGTGACCCCAATAGTACCGGATATATATGCTCCCGCACCGCCTCCACCTCCAAGCGATGTAATTGTGCCCGTGATACCTGCGGTGGATAGACGCGCTTTACCTCCGCTGCCTCCGGGCCCTACCATATAGTAATACATCACCGTGGCATTGGTCGGAACAATGTATGTGACCACCGTCTCACTGCTCTGGAATAACCAATTCGTCGGTGTCGCCCATTTTGCCGTAAGCACCGTTCCGTCTGTGGGTGTGAATGTGTCCCCTGCTCTGTATGTTGAGGTCCCATCTGTCCAACTGTCAAAGAACTTCGGTGTGCTGGCATCTTCTGCGTCCGTCGCCCATGTACTCGGTACGTCGGGCACATAGCTCGATACACCTTTCACGAACTGCCTGGTCTCGGTCTTGGTACCGACGTCGCCCTCTTTCAGCGTTACCGTGACCATATCCACATCCGCGTCCGTGTCGACCATGGAGGCCACCACGAGGGGGATGGAGATGTTCAGCTCCTGCAGATTGCCCGGAGCGTTCCTGGCGCTTATCTGCCCACTGACGAACACATTACGGGAGATCGTAGGGAACAGGTCTTCAGCACTGGCCCCTGTATATGGGTCGGATGCGGGCGCGAAGTAGAAGGTCAGGCCTCCGGTCTTCTTATTATCACTCTCCGTATACAGGTTCTGCCATCTGTCAATGAACTTCCTGAGTTGGGTGTACCAGAATCCGTTGCTCCATCTGGCCTGGTCGCCTGTCGCTGAGTCCAGGACACTGCGGGGCTGGGGTCTCCTGAGGGTCAGCGTGAACTTCTGGATGGTCCCGATGTCCATAACGAAATTATTGTCGAACCCCATGACTATCGTGGAGACCTCGGCCAACTGTGCATCGTCGTCCTCTTCGATGGTCTGTATGAACGGGAGGTAGAACACCGAAGTCTTGTTGTTATACGTCCTCTTGAGGTAGCAGTTCTTCGCACCCGTGGTCGTCGAGCTGCCTCCGTACGGGTCCTC
>ERZ842401.3092-NODE-3092-length-21107-cov-50.868659_pt1 | contig 21107 bp, 19 predicted proteins | sample MGYA00521270_ERZ842401 | MGnify/ENA primary metagenome ERZ842401 (study PRJEB31892, sample SAMEA3878208) | bioreactor metagenome | biome: Moose rumen | place: Sweden | collected 2011-10 | study: EMG produced TPA metagenomics assembly of the PRJEB12797 data set...
ACATCCGCGTCGGTCTCATCAAGGACTGCCAGAAGGTGAAGAAGTCGAAGAAGCTGCTGCAGTTCACCATCGACGACGGCTCCGGTACGGACCGAACCATCCTCAGCGGCATTGCCGCCTTCTACGACGACCCGTCGGTACTGGTCGGCAAGCGCATCCTGTTCGTAGCCAACTTCGCGCCGCGCAGCATGATGGGCATCGAGAGCCAGGGCATGATTCTCTCGGCTGTCGACTTCGACGAGAGCCTCAGCGTGGTCACCACGACAAAGGACGTCAAGCCCGGAAGCCAAGTAGGATAAGAGATGAAAAAAGGCTGCGGAAGTTTCCGCAGCCTTTTTTCATGACCGTCCGAAGAGGTATTTCTTGAACAACGGGCTGACGCGCAGAATGTTCGACGTGACAATGCAGAACCCGATGATGACCAATCCTATGAGTACCGAGAGCGTGGTATCCATGATGAAGTTGTGACGATTGGAACTGAAGAACAACCCGATGCCCGGCAGATTGGGCATGAACAGGAAGTGAATCAGATAGATGTCCAGCGTGCGGCGCCCGATGTACTGAAGGGAGCGCCCTATCCACGTCATTTTGGTAAAGTACTGGTGGTAGTGGCGGAAGTACATGAAGACGATGGTCAGCAAGATGAACTTGGCCAGCGTCATGGGCAGATTGGTCCACTGCATGCGCAGCGTGTGCCACTTCAGCACATCGAGGGTACAGAAGATGACAATAACTATGATAAGGGGATAGAACCACTTGGAGTCCATGACGCGCTGGGCCTGGTTCCAGTAGCGGTGCACAATGTTGCCATAGAGGAAGAACGGGAAGTACTGCATGACCTGGATAAAGCTCGTGACATGCAGCCAGGTGTCGTTGGTCAGCCCCTTATGCCCGAAGGCCCACCAGAACTGCTTCGGCAGGAAGCACGTCTCGTAGACGCCGAGCGACACGACAAACAACAGGAGGATGGGAATGCACGACTGCCACTTCAGCTTGCTCTCCAAATAGGCGAACAGGTAGTAGATGATGAACATATAGAGCAGAGCCAGCGTGAACCAATAGCCTCCTTTGGTAGGCGAAGTAAAGTTCTTAACCACCGTGTCAAGATAAGGGCCATTATAGAGCACCGCAGCAGCAAACAGGAAAAACACGATGGTGGGTATCAGCTGCACACGCAACTTCTTGGCCATCAGACGTCCCAGGGTGGGCAGGTCCCACTGCAGGGAAGCCTTATAGGCCAGGAAACCACTGACAAAGAAGAACAGCGGCATACGGAACAAGACCAGGAACGGCATGGACGACGACACCTTGGGTTCCAGAAAGAAGGCCTGTTGACACACGTGGTAGGCCACCACCATAATCATCGTAAATCCACGAAGGGCATCAAGCCATTCCAGACGTAGTTTTCTCTTGACGGGCTGCGTAATTGTCTCCATAGATGTTGATTTTGCCGACAAAGATACAAATTATTTTTTATTTTTTTGTAACTTTGCAGCGAAAATGAGTGAGAAGACGCTAAAAGAGAAGACTGCAACGGGTCTCTTGTGGGGAGCAGCCAACAATTTGGCCATCCAAGTGCTCAGTGCTTTGATAGGTATTGTGCTGGGGCGTCTGTTGTCACCTGCCGAATACGGCATAGTAGGCATGTTAGCTATCTTCTCGGCCATAGCAGTTTCCTTACAGGAAAGCGGGTTCACGGCAGCCATCACCAACATGAAACAGGCCACCAACCGTGAATACAATGCCGTATTCTGGTTCAGCACTTGCATGTCGGTCAGTCTCTATGCACTACTGTACTTCATGGCGCCGCTCATTGCGACATTCTTCCACCAGCCGGAACTGGTCAGCCTGTCGCGTCTGGTCTTCGCCTCCTTTGTCATCGCCGGTATCGGCACGGCCCACTCGGCCTATATGTTCCGCAACATGATGAACCGCGAGAAGGCCATCATGAACACAGCAGCCATCCTCGTCAGTGGCCTCGTCGGCATCACGCTGGCCCTGCACGGCTACAGCTACTGGAGCCTGGCGTGGCAGCAGTTCATCTATATCTGTGTCATCGACTTAGGACGCCTCTACTACGTGCGGTGGCTACCCACCCTGCCCGTTGACATGAGTCCCATCCACGAGATGTTCGGCTTCAGCAGCAAGATACTGATTACCAACATCATGAACCAAGTCAACAACAACGTCCTATCGTTCATCTTCGGTCGACTGTTCGCGGCCAGGGATGTGGGCAACTACACACAGGCGGCCAAGTGGAACCAGATGGGCCACTCGCTCATCTCCGGAACCATCCAGCAGGTGGCCCAGCCCGTCATGGCCTCCATCAGCGAAGACGGCGAGGGCCGACAGGTCAACGTGTTCCGCAAGATGCTGCGCTTCACGGTCTTCCTCTCGATGCCAGCCATGCTGGGACTGGCACTGGTGGCCGACTTCGTCGTGCTGCTGTTAGGCGACAAATGGGCAGACAGCGTCATGCTGTTGCGCATACTGGCCGTCAGTGGTGCCTTCCTACCCATACAGACGCTCTACCAGAACCTGTTCATCAGCCACGGGCGTTCTGACACGTACATGTGGTGCACCTTCGCACAGATTGTCGTACAGATTGCCGTCATCCTACTGTTCAGCGCCTGGGGACTGCAAAACATGGTGACGGCCTATGCCGCCATACAGGTGCTGTGGGTGGGTGTCTGGCAGACCTTGGCCCGCCGACTCATGGTCATCCGCAACAGGGACGTGCTGAAGGACGTCTGTCCCTTCCTACTCTCTGCCGCTGTCTGCGTAGCCGTTGCCGGTCTCACGACGCAGGCGGTCGGCCAGCCTGTCGTCCGCATCCTGTTGCGCATCCTCATTAGTGCCATCCTTTATATAGGCATCATGAAGATGGCCCACGTCAAAATATTCAGCGAGTGCATTAACTATTTATTTAAACATCATGAAACTGCTCATTGAGAAAATCAAGCTTGCCCTACAGAAGCGCTCCGGTTCCAGCCAACAGAAGAAGACCCATGCCACGTGGGTGGCTAAAGGCTACCGCAAGGAGCCGACGGTGACGTTTATCCTGCAATCGCACGACAAGAGTCTGCAGATATGCCACGTACTGCCCAAACTCCGTCAGTACGAAGATGCCGAGATCATAGTCATTGACGACGGTTCAAAGCTTGAGCACACCCAGCGGCTGACGGCTGCCCTGACTGGCGCCAACGAGTTTCTGCTGCGTGCCAACGACCTGTTCGAGAACGTCACCTACGACAAAGCCATCCGGCTGGCCAATGGCCGGTATATCGCCCTGATGCAAGACGACGACGACTTCGAGGGCATAGGCTGGGTAGAACGGGCGGTCAGCCTGTTCGAGCAACATCCCAAGATGGCAATCCTGGGCGGCAAGGGCGGCCTGGATATTGCGTTTGAGGATGACAAGCAGTGGGCTCACGGCGGTGTCTCCATGGCGGAAGGCGACTTCGCATTCGTCACCGCCGTCAACCGCGCGCCGATGTGGATTCACCGCGAACTGTTCCGTCAGCATCTGCACCACATCGACTTCCGCTTTGCGCCCTTCCAGTTCGATGACTACGAGCTCTGTGCCCGCACGTGGCTCAGTGGTCTGCAAGTAGGATGGTACGATGCCGGTTTCCGCTCGCTCACGGCAGGCGGCATGCGCCTGTGGAACAACGACTTCACCCGCGAGCAAAGCCAGCGCAACGGCCAACTGCTCTACCAACTCTATGCAGGACAAAGAAAGACATTGAAGCAATTAGTACAAGCTGTACAACAAGGCTGATCACGATGGCAACGAGAGAATCTAAGTTCGACATTCTTCGCCTCTTGTCCATGTATATGATTATATGCGGACATCTCATTTATCATGGCATCAGACATATCCTCACACCAGAAATAGCTGACGTGGGATTCTCAGACACACAAACCGGACAAGTCAACTTCTTCTTGTGTCAGTTTCTGGGATATGTATGCAATGTAGGTCCTAACCTCTTCATCATGATTACGGGTTATTTTCTCATTCTGCCACGTTCTGTCCGGTATGTTTTTGAAAAAGGAGTGAAACTATGGCTCACCATCGTGTTATATAGCCTCATCATCTATGGCGTCAGCCTGTTGTTATGCCGTCAGCCATTCGATCTCCAGGTCTTTATCCAGCAGATAACTCCTATTTACTCGTCGAACTATTGGTTCATGACAATGTATATGGGCATTCTGTTGCTGTCTCCATTTATAGCGCGCATGGCAGGAGTACTTACCAAAAAAGAATATCAACTTCTTCTTCTCATCCTTCTTGTTATGAACTTCGCTCAAGAGACGACGGGATACGGAAGTGTTTATAGTAGCACCCTTTTCTTTTTCCTGTTTATCTTCCTGATAGGAGGCTATATCAGGTTGCATCGCCCATCAAGCCGATGGCTCTGCTGGGCAGGATGGTTCTTTGTATTGGTCTGTCTGGCATTAACGCTTGCTAATACTGTCAATCAAATCCTTTTCCACTCTACGCCTTTCCTGCAAATCAGGGGTCTGGCCAACAACAGCATTCCAATATTTACCTCAGTATGTCTGTTCCAATGGTTCTCCGCACTTCCTGTCAAAGAGTCAAAGTTGGGAAGCTTTGCCGTTCGTGTAAGTCCCTACATACTCTCTGTCTATCTGATTCATGATAATCTCTTTGTCCGCCCTGTCCTATGGGATGAGCTGGTGTGCCCGACACAATTCATCAGCGAATGGTATTTCATTCCCTATGTTATGATGGTCTGTGCCGTCATCCTGCTTTTATGCATATTGATTGACATGTGGCGCAAATACTTAACGGGCTACTTGTACTTCTTTAACCCCAGCAGCTTGACGAAACGGTTCTTCAGCGACTGCCAGATGAAAAGGAAGTTGCCGTAGCGCAGGTTCAGCCATAGTTCTTCCAAGGAATAGCCAATCTTTATCCAGGGGTGACCGTAGGCGTTCGTGCGGTAGTTGCTGTGCAGGTAATCCACATTCTCAATGACATAGCGGGGGTGCTTCAGCGGAAAGTCCAGCTCATAGCGCTGCATGGTGAATAACTTTCTCAGCCGTCTGGGCATGGTACGCAAACTGCCCGCATAGTGGGTGGAGTCAGCACCTGCCATGCTGCCAAGATTGTTGATCATATTGCGAGTGGGCATAATAGCCAGCCCGTGGTTGAACATCATCGATGTCCAGAAGATGCTCTCATAGTAGGCCTTGCCCAAAGCTCGATGGTCGCGTGACATTCGCAGCATCGTGGTGCGGTAGCGACGTTCTTTGGTCAGCGCCTCGAGTTGGTGCATGTTGTAGGCATCGTCACGGAAAGAATAGTGCTCATCCCATTGGTCGACAACCCGTCGCCACGATGCCCATCCCCAGATGGAGAACACCGTGGTGAAGAAGTAGTCGTCGGGCACATTGGGCGTCACCTCGTCCGTATTGAAGCCCGCCACCATCACGATGCGTTCGTCGTACTCATAACGGTCGAGCATCTCCTTGCAGAAACGGATGAACGTGACCGACGGGATGCTGTCATCTTCGAAAATGATGCACTTGTCACTCAGAGAGAAGGCCCACTTCTGGGCATTGAAGTTCGAGGGATCGCAGCCAGCATTCACCGTCTGATAGTTGCGCTGCACGTCACACTCCCAGTCTATCTCGTCGTCACAAACCACTTGTCGGCAGGCCTCAATGCCTGCCATGTCACGTTCTCCTCGTGGTCCGTCCTGATAGAGATAGAGCTTCGATGGTCGTGCTTTGCGGATGGCTTCAAACACCTGTCTGAGCGACTCGGGACGATTAAAGAACAGCAGCAGTACTGCGACGTCGATTTTGGCCTGTTGTTTCATGCTTTACACTAATTTAGGTTGAATAAACTCTGCGTGTGCCTTGCGCTTCTCCTCCGGCGGCATCTGCATATAGTCGCCATAGATGTCTTTCAGATAGCGGTCTGCGTCGTGTGGTGCCGGGAAGTCGGCATCCTCAAAACGGATGCTGCTCAGGGGCAGTACCGTCGTTCTGAGGTGCGTGATGCCGTAGCCGTTAATAATAGGAATATTGGCATAGTGCTTACTGGGCCAGCAAGCGCACAGCAGGCGCCAGAGAGAACTATATAACAAATACTTCGCCCCAAACCAGAAGAACTCGGCAAAGGAGCGCAGGGAATAATAGTGCTTGCGGTGCAGGATAGAATAGCTTTTCGACAGGCCGACATGCAGGCGCTTAATCCACGGGCGGGGCACGTCCGGATGCTTCATGAAGGGGAATATATCGACATAGATGCCCTTGACATATCCTGTCTCAAAGTCATCGCCATGCTCTATATAGAGTGAGTTCAGGTCGCGCACCTTGACAATCGGGCCATTGTTGGGGTCTGTGCGCGGAGTCTGCAAGAACAAGCCAGGAGGCAGTTCCGTCGGCGCTATCTGCTCGAAACGCGCCAGGACTTCCCTGTCCATCGCAATGTCAATATCGTCGTCCCAGGGAATAAACCCTCCGTGACGCACCGCCCCCAGCAGCGTTCCCCCGTCCAGCCAGTAGTCGATGCCGTGACGCCGGCAGATGCGGTCTATCTCCTTCAGGATGGCTAACTGTTTCAGCTGGCACTCGCGCAGCCTCTCCTGCGAATACTGTCTCAGATGTTCTTTGTCCTCCATCTTATTGCTGATAATACTTTTCGACCAAAGAAACTATGCTGTCAGGCACCAGTCCCTCAATGCACTCGCCTGCCCTGACACGCCGGCGGATGTCCGTGCTCGACACGTCGTATAGCGGCATCTGAACTGTGCCCAGATACTCGCCTCGCGGATAGACCACCACCTCATGGTGACGCAGGATGTCCTTCCAGTGTCGCCAGCGCTCGAAGTGGGCCCAGTTGTCGCCGCCTATCAACAGGACGAACTGCCGGTCAGGATAGTCACGGCTCAACTGCCGCAACGTGTTCCAAGTGTAAGAAGGCTTGGGCAGGTGGAACTCATAGTCGCACGCCTTTACGCCTGACACGCCCTCCAGTGCCTGTTGTGCCAACTGCAGCCGCAGGTGGTCGTCCAGCAGGTCGCTCTCCTGCTTCAGCGGATTCTGTGGCGACACCATCAGCCACACCTCGTCCAGCCGGCACTGTTCCAGAACAGCCTTTGCCAGTGCCAAATGCCCTATGTGGACAGGATTGAACGACCCGCCGAAGATGCCAGTTTTAATCATCCCAAGAATTTCTTCACCACCTGCAAAGCCTCCTGTTTGGCCGCTTCCAGATTGTCATTCACAATAATGCGGTCGAACTGAGGAGCGAAAGTCAACTCATACTCTGCCTTGGCCAGACGCTGGGCTATCGCCTCTGGGGTGTCCGTGCCTCGACCTTCCAGACGACGGCGCAGTTCCTCGACAGAAGGTGGTTGTATAAAAAGGCTCAGGGCCTCGTCGCCATAATATTTCTTGATGTTCACGCCCCCTTTCACGTCGACGTCGAACACAACGTTCTGCCCGGCCTCGCGCTGACGTTCCACCTGCTGCTTCAAAGTACCATAGAAGCGGTTCTCATACACCTCTTCATACTCCAGGAACTCGTTTTTTGCGATTTTGTCGCGAAACTCCTCTGGGGTCAGGAAGAAGTACTCTACTCCGTTCTGTTCCGTGCCTCGCGGAGCCCGTGAGGTACACGAAATGGAGAAATACAGGTTCAGTTCAGGGTGCTCCTGCATCAGCCACTGCACAATAGTCGACTTGCCACTGCCCGACGGAGCCGACACGATTAACATTTTTCCCTTACTCATGATATAGCGGTAGCAAATTATTCACTCTTCACATTTCACTTTTCGCTTAAAGTGCGTTCAGTACCTGCTCCTTGATCTGCTCCAGCTCGTCCTTCATCATGACCACGATGTTCTGCATCTCAGCCTGGTTCGACTTCGAGCCGGTGGTATTGATTTCGCGTCCCATCTCCTGGGCAATGAATCCCAGCTTCTTGCCCTGTCCTGGCTGGTCGGCCATGGTCTCACGGAAGTACTTCAGGTGGTTGGTCAGACGCTGCTTCTCCTCGCTGATGTCCAGCTTCTCGATATAGTAGATAAGCTCCTGCTCCAGCCGGTTCTTGTCGTACTCAGCCTCCGGAATCTGCTTCAGACCGTCCACGATGCGGCTGCGTATTTTCTCAACGCGCGACTTCTCGTAGGGCTCGATAGCGGCCAGCAGACGCTCTATGTTGTCTATCTTCTCGCCGAACTTCTTCTCCAGTGCGGCGCCCTCCTGTGTACGGAAGTCCACCAGATGGCTTATGGCCTCGCTGACACCTGCGCGCACGGCAGTCCACTCTTCGTCTTCAAGCACCTCTACCTCGGTCTTGGTCAGCACGTCAGGCATCCGTATCAGTGCCTGCATCCAGTCGACGCCTTCCAGCCTGTTCTGCACGGCAAAGCCCTTCAGTTGGTCGTAGTAGTTCTGCATCAGCGTCGTATTGACAGGAGTGGCCATCGTCGACTCGTCCTTCTCTGTCCAGATGCAGAAATCCACCTTGCCGCGCTGCAACTGTTCGGCTATCATCTGGCGCACCTCCATCTCCTTCTCGCGATAGAGCGGCGCGATGCGTGTCATCAGGTCCAGCTGCTTGGAGTTGAGCGACTTGATCTCGACATTAATTTTCTTTCCGTTGTAGACTACGAGAGCTTTCCCGTAGCCCGTCATTGATTGTATCATAATTGTTGTAAATCTATAATTGGATGCAAAGGTACACAAAATTTTATAAATTATCGCGCTTTATTCATAAATATTTCGTAACTTTGGCGTTGCCGAACTTACTTTTCGTTCGGAAATAAAAGAAAAACGATTTTTTCTTTGTATTTCTCTCACTTATTTTGTAACTTTGCAAGCTAAAAATAAGAATATATGGCTTGCATACTACATATAGAAACCAGCACGAACGTCTGTTCGGTGGCCGTTTCAGAGGACGGCCAGTGCATCTTCCAGCAGGAGGAGAGAAGCGAGCGGGGTGCCGGCGCTGAGCGATTGGGGACGATGGTGGACGAGGCCCTGTCGTTCACCGACAGCCACGCCATTCCGTTCGATGCCGTCAGCGTCAGCTGCGGCCCGGGCTCGTACACCGGCCTGCGCATCGGTGTATCGATGGCCAAGGGCATCTGCTACGGCCGCGACCTGAAGCTGATAGCCGTTCCCACCCTGGAGCTGATGTGTGTTCCCGTCTTATTAAGGGAAAAGGTAATCGTAAAAGGTGAGAAATCGGCCACTGCCCTGCCCGAGGACGCACTGCTCTGCCCCATGCTCGACGCCCGTCGCATGGAGGTGTACGCAGCCCTCTACGACCGCGGTCTGAAGACCGTTCGCGAGGTACGGGCCGACATTGTGGACGCCGACACCTACCGCGAGTGGCTGGACGAGCGTCCCGTCTACTTCTTCGGCAATGGCGCCCAGAAGTGCATGGATACCATCAGCCACCCCAACGCCCGCTTCATTGAGGGCATTGAGCCGCTGGCCAAGTGGATGCAGCCGTTGGCAGAGCGCCGCTTCCTGAACGGACAATTCGAAGACGTGGCTTACTTTGTCCCTTTCTATCTGAAGGACTTTGTAGCCATCAAACCCAAGAAATTACTATAAGAAAAGATATGGACATCAAAGGATTAGACTACAACACGCAGCGCGAATCGCTGGTGATGCCTGAGTACGGCCGCGAGATACAGAAGATGGTTGAGGTCGCCATCGGGCTGCCTACCAAAGAGCAGCGCAACCACTGTGCACAAACCATCATCCGACAGATGGAGAACAAGAATCCCCAGCTGCGCACGGCATCCAACTACGAACAGACGCTCTGGGACCATCTCTACCTGATGAGCCACAAGCAGCTGGACATTGACTGGCCCTACGATGTGGCAGAGGCCGAGAAGATTCTCTCGAAGCCCCAGCCCATGCAGCATCCCGTCCACGACGAACAGGCCCAGCTGCGCCACTACGGCCGTCTGCTGACCAAGGTCTTCGAGAAGCTGAAGAGCATGCCCGAGGGTGCTGAGCGTGACGAGCTGGTGCGCCAGACGGCCAACCAGATGAAGCGCGACCTCATGGTCTGGGGCCACGGCTCCATTGAGGACGAGAAAGTGGCCGACGACCTGGCCCGCTTCACGGACGGCATCATCCAGCTCAACCTCCAGACCTTCCGTTTCGACCACATGAGTGCTCCGGCCGCTCCTACCGAAGGCAAGAAGGGGAAGCGTAAGAAGTAACACAGCATGGCTACCGGCTAAAAGCAATCCACTATGGCTACATTTAGAATAGAAGGCGGCCACCTGCTGAGCGGCGACATCACTCCCCAAGGAGCCAAGAACGAGGCGCTGCAGGTGATCTGTGCCACGCTGCTGACCAGCGACGAGGTCGTCATCCGCAACATCCCCGACATCCGCGACGTCAACAACCTCATCCAGCTGTTACGCGACATCGGCGTAAAGGTAAGGAGAGTGGAAAGTGAAGAGGGGACGGAGGAGAGGACCTACACCTTTCAGGCCGATGCCCTGAACCTGGAATATCTCGAGAGTGACGAGTTTGTACACAAGTGCGCCCAGCTGCGCGGCTCCGTCCTGATGATTGGTCCCCTGCTGGCCCGCATGGGCAAGGCCGTCATCACCAAGCCCGGTGGCGACAAGATAGGACGACGACGCCTGGACACCCACTTCCTGGGATTCAAGAAACTGGGGGCACAGTTCCACCGCATAGAGAACCGCAACGTCTACGAGATCAGCGCCCACCACCTGAAGGGCACCTACATGCTCTTGGACGAGGCTTCTGTCACGGGTACGGCCAACATCATCATGGCAGCCGTCTTCGCCACAGGCACCACCACCATCTACAATGCAGCCTGCGAGCCATACGTCCAGCAGCTGTGCCGCATGCTCAACCGCATGGGGGCCGACATCCAGGGCATAGGCTCGAACCTGCTGACCATCAACGGTGTCAAGCGTCTGCGCGGCACTGACCACCGGCTGCTGCCCGACATGATTGAGGTAGGCTCGTTCATCGGCATGGCAGCCATGTGCGGCAATGGCATACGCATCAAGAACGTGTCGCTGCAGGACCTGGGCATCATCCCCGACGCCTTCCGCCGGTTGGGCGTCAAGGTCGAGGAGCAGGGCGACGACCTCTACATACCGCACCAGAAGCACTACGTGGTCGACTCGTTCATCGATGGTACCATCATGACGCTGGCCGACGCTCCCTGGCCCGGACTGACGCCCGACCTGCTCTCAGTGCTCATCGTCGTGGCCACCCAGGCCCGCGGCTCTGTGCTGGTTCACCAGAAGATGTTCGAGAGCCGCCTGTTCTTTGTCGACCGACTCATCGACATGGGTGCACAGATCATCCTCTGCGACCCACACCGTGCCGTCATCGTGGGTCACGACCGCAGTCGCCAGCTCCGTGCCAGCCGCATGTCGAGCCCCGACATCCGCGCGGGCATTGCCCTGCTGATAGCTGCCATGAGTGCCAACGGCACCAGCCTCATCAGCAACATTGAACAGATAGACCGCGGCTACGAGCACATCGAGGCGCGCCTGAACGCCCTGGGCGCCAAGATAGAAAGGGTAAAGTGAATAGTGAAAAGTGAATAATTTGCTACCGCAATAGATGATTAAGCAGGAAGACGTTTACAAGATAGGCCGGCTGGGCAAGGCGCACGGCGTCAAGGGCGAGGTATCGTTCCAGTTCGACGACGATGTCTTCGACCGTGTCGACGCCGACTACCTGGTGCTGGAGATTGACGGCATCCTGGTACCTTTCTTCATGGAGGAGTACCGTTTCCGCAACGACACGGTCTGCCTGGTCAAGTTCTGCGATGTCGACACCCAGCAGCGGGCCTCAGAGCTGACAGGCTGCGACGTCTACTTCCCACGCGCACTGGCCGAGGAGGCCGACGAGGGGCCAACGCTGTCAAGCCTTATAGGCTTCGACGTGGCGGATGCCGGCAGTGGCAAGACGGTTGGCCGCATTGACGCCATTGACGACCAGACGCAGAACGTACTCTTCGAACTGGAGGACGGCCGGCTGATTCCTGCCAACGACGACCTGGTGACAGACATCGACACAGAGAAGAAAATCATTACAATGAATATCCCCGAAGGATTATTAGAAATATGAAGAAACGACAAATAGCCATTCTCGGCTCCACGGGGTCGATAGGCACACAGGCCTTACAGGTCATAGAAGAACACTCGGACCTCTACGAGGTCTACTGCCTTACGGCAAACAACAAGGTCGAGCTGCTGGCCCGGCAGGCCCACCGCTTCAAGCCCGCCGCCGTGGTCATTGCCAACGAGCAGCGCTACGACGAGCTGAAGGGTCTGATGAGCGACCTGCCCGACGTCAAGGTGTATGCCGGCCGTCAGGCGCTCGACGACATTGTGGAGGCCGGTCCCATCGACATGGTGCTGACGGCCATGGTAGGCTTTGCCGGTCTGTCACCCACCATCCATGCCATCAAGGCCCGCAAGACCATCTGTCTGGCCAACAAGGAGACGCTGGTGGTGGCTGGCGAACTGATTCGCGACCTGGCGTCCGAGTACCACGCCCCCATCCTGCCCGTCGACAGCGAGCACTCGGCCATCTTCCAGAGTCTGGTAGGCGAGGACCAGAACCCGATAGAAAAGATACTGCTGACGGCCTCGGGCGGTCCGTTCCGCAACTTCACGCTGGAGCAGCTGCAGACCGTCACCAAGGCCGACGCCCTGCGCCACCCCACGTGGGACATGGGCGCCAAGATCACCATCGACTCCGCCACCATGATGAACAAGGGCTTCGAGGTCATCGAGGCCAAGTGGCTGTTTGGCGTCAAGGCGTCACAGATACAGGTGCTGGTCCATCCGCAGAGCATCGTCCACAGCGCCGTGCAGTTCCGCGACGGAGCTGTCAAGGCCCAGCTCGGCGTGCCCGACATGCGGCTGCCCATCCAGTATGCCTTCTCGTTTCCCCAGCGCCTCAGCCTGTCGGGCGACCGGCTGGACTTCTTTGCCCAGAAGCTGGAGTTCTTCGAGCCCGACCTGCAGAAGTTCCGCTGCCTGGCGCTGGCCTTCGAGTCCATCCAGAAGGGTGGCAACATGCCGTGCATCGTCAATGCCGCCAACGAGATTGTCAACCGTGCCTTCCTGGAGGACCGCTGCTCGTTCCTCCAGATGAGCGACGTCATCGGCGAGACCATGCAGCGCTGCACCTTCTCCGCCACTCCCGACTACGACACCTACGTGGCTACCGACGCCGAGGCACGCCGCATCGCCACTGCGATGCTTGTTACCAATTCTCAGTAAGAAAGGACTGCAGAGAGATTCTTGCCATATTAATATCGTCAATAAAAACAACAAAGAATAATAACAAATTAGTATAATCGTGAAATTTTGAAGAGCGGAAGCAAATTTTTCACTTTTCATTTTTCACTTTACCTTTAACATTATGGAAGTATTTTTAATCAGAGTATTACAATTCATGCTGGCCATCTCGCTGCTCGTACTGCTGCACGAGGGCGGCCACTTCTTTTTCGCCAAGCTCTTTGGCGTACGCGTAGAGAAGTTCTACATCTTCTTCGACTGGAAGTTCAGCCTGTTCAAGTTCAAACCCAAGAACAGCGACACGGAATACGGCATCGGCTGGCTGCCGCTGGGCGGCTACTGCAAGATAGCGGGCATGATAGACGAGAGCTTCGACACGGAACAGATGAAACAGCCCGTCAAGGAGTACGAGTTCCGCGCCAAGCCCGCCTGGCAGCGCCTGCTCATCATGATTGGCGGCGTGCTGGTCAACTTCCTGCTGGCCCTGTTCATCTACGGCCAGATACTGTTCTGGTGGGGCGACACCTACATCCCCGTCAAGGACATGACCCTCGGCATGAAGTTCAACCAGGAAGCCAAGTCGTACGGCTTTCAGGACGGCGACATATTAATAGGTACGGACGCGAAGCGCTTCAAGGACTTCTCGGCCGACCTCTACCGCGACCTCTCTGAAGCCAGACGCGTCGACATCCTGCGCGACGGCAAGCCCATGAGCATCAGCCTGCCCGGCAACCTGAACCTGCTCAACATGATCAAGGCCGAGCCCGCCTTCGTCCGTCCCCTGATGCCCGCACGCATCGACAGCGTCATGACCGGCTCGCCTGCCGAGAAGGCTGGCATGAAGGGCGGCGACCAGATTGTTGCCCTCAACGGTGCTCCCATCGACTCCTACAACGAGTTTGTCGACCAGCTGGGACGCCGCGAAGACCTGCTGCTGACGGCCAAGACACCCGCCGACTCGCTGAAGGCTCGCACCGTCACCATCGTCTTCCAACACGGCGCCGCGTCAGACGCCCGGCAAGACACCGCCACCGTCACGCTGACGCCCGACCTCAAGCTTGGTTTCTTTGCCCCCAGCCTGGCCGCCATCTACAAGCCCGTCACCCGCGAGTACGGCTTCCTGGAGAGCATCCCCGCCGGCATCAGCTACGGCTGGCACGTGCTGGCCTCCTATGTCGACGACATGAAGTACGTCTTCTCCGCCGAGGGAGCCAAGTCGCTTGGTGGTTTCGGAGCCATCGGCAGCCTGTTCCCGCCCGTGTGGGACTGGTACATGTTCTGGAAGATGACCGCCTTCCTCAGCATCATCCTCGCCTTCATGAACATCCTGCCCATCCCCGCCCTGGACGGTGGCCACGTGCTGTTCCTGCTCTACGAGATGGTTACCCGCCGCAAGCCCTCCGAAGAGTTCATGATCCGTGCCGAGTACGTCGGCTTCGGGCTCCTCATCCTCCTCATGGTCGTCGCCAACCTCAACGACATCCTGCGCTGGCTGGGCTACATGTAGCGTAGTAATATATTTAGTAATCAGAAAAGACACCAAGGAAATGACAGATGACAGTATGACGGATGTTTTCTGAGACCCTTCGCGTACCGCGCGCACATACGCGGTACGCGAAATATTTAAATTTATTCTGTCATACCGTCATAGTGTCATACCATAGGGTAAAGTGAAAAGAAGAGCAACAGGAAGTTTTCCGGAGTGCAGAGGAAAACTTTTTTGAGTGCACGCAAAAAATATTTCGAGTACACTCCCGAAAACGGAAGGTCCGCGGCAAGCGGAAGTAAAAGCAAGAACGCCTGCAAATGAAAAATTTACAGGCGTTCTTCGTAGCGGGAGGGGGACCCGAACCCTCGACCTCCGGATTATGAATCCGACGCTCTAACCAGCTGAGCTACCCCGCCATAATAAAAAGGGGGATTCTCTTGAAATCGGCTGCAAAGGTAACACTTTTTTTTCTACTTCCAAAACTTTTTCTCAAAAAAACTTTCCCGATTGGATATTTTTTTGTATTTTTGCAGGGAAAACTTACATTACTAACCCACAAACAACGACAGACTATGCAAAAACTTACGATAGAATACCCACTGTCTACACAATCGCCGAAGATTGTCTGGGACCTCATCAGCAATGCCCACGGGCTTCAGAAATGGCTGGCAGACAAGGTGACGGAAGAAGACGACACGCTGACCTTCACCTGGGGACAACCCTGGACGGAGCGTGACACGAAGCAGTCGCGCGTGCTTGACATAGAGAAATACGACCACATACGCCTGTTGTGGGACTACCACGAGGACACGCCGGAGGCCGTCTGGGAGATGCGCATCGAGAAGAGCGACCTGACGGGAGAGCTGACGCTGCTGATTACGGACTATGCAGCCGACGACGACGAGGAGGCCGACCTGCGCGGCATCTGGGACGACAACCTGGAGCGGCTGCACCGCGTGAGCGGACTGTAAAAAGGTAAAAGTGATTGCAATGCCACACGCTGGCCCCCGGTCAGAGAAGAGTGAAAAGTGAAAAATTGGCTTCCGCAGTTCAAGAAATCAAAAAAAACGGGAGGGCGGCAGCAAATTTTTCACTTTTAACTATTCCCTTTTCACTTAAAATGTTTACCTTTGCAGGCTGAATGACATTTGGTATCAAAAAATTAGACATCTTCATCGCCAAACAGTTCGGGTTGCTGTTTTTTGCGACGTTCTTCATCTGCCAGTTTGTGCTGATGATGCAGTTTCTGTGGCGCTATGTGGACGAGCTGATAGGCAAGGGCCTGTCGCTGGAGGTGATGGCCAAGTTTTTCTGGTATATGGGACTGATGCTGATGCCGCAGGCCTTCCCGCTGGCCATCCTGCTGTCGTCGCTGATAGCCTTCGGCAACCTGGGCGAGAGCTCGGAGCTGACAGCCATCAAGGCGGCGGGCATCTCGCTGCTGCAGGCCATGCGCTCGCTGACCGTCATCGTGATAGGCATTGCGTGCTTCAGCTTTTTCTTTCAGGAGGTGATAGCACCCAAGGCCTTCGTCTCGTTCCGCCAGCTGCTGATATCAATGAAGCAGAAGAACCCCGAGGTGGAGATTCCCGAGGGCATCTTCTACGACGGCATACCGGGCTCAAACCTGTATGTGCAGAAGAAAGACATGAACACGGGTATGCTGTACGGCATCATGATATACCGCATGAACGGCAGCTACGAGGACGCCGCCGTCATCCTGGCCGACTCGGGCCGCATACAGGCTACGGAGGAGAAGAAGCACCTGCTGCTGACGCTGTACAGCGGCGAGTGGTTCGAGAACATGCGCCAGTCGGGACTGGGCGTGGCTGCCAACGTGCCCTACCGGCGTGAGACATTCTCGACGAAGCGCATCGTGCTGGACTTCGACAGCGGGCTGGACTTGGTGGAGGCGGGCTTCATAGCGGGCGACGCGCGTGCCAAGAGCATGGGCATGATACTGCACGACCTGGACTCGATACGCGAGTTCAACGACTCGGTGGGCCACCAGTTCTACTTTGACGCCTGCCGGTCGACGTTCCGCCGCGGCATGCTGGCCAAGAAAGACTCGGCGAAGGTGGTGAAGGAGGCTGCGAAAGCCGAGACGAACATCGACACGCTGTACACCAGGCTGACGGGCGAGCAGAAGCAGCGCGTCATCCAGACGGCTGCGAACGACGCACAGGTGGCCATCAGCGAGATGGACTTCAAGGTGGACTACTCGGACAGCCTGAACCGCGAGGAGCGCGCCCACATGCTGGAGGCCATCAACAAGGTGACGCTGTCGCTGTCGTGCCTGATATTCTTCTTCATCGGTGCCCCGCTGGGTGCCATCATCCGCAAGGGCGGACTGGGCGTGCCCGTCATCATCTCGGTGCTGGTGTTCATCGTGTTCTATATCCTGGACAACACAGGAACCAAGATGGCCCGCGACGACAACTGGACGGTGTGGTTCGGCAAGTTGCTGGGCACCGCCGTACTGTCGCCCATCGCCATCTTCTTCACCTACAAGGCCAACAACGACTCGGTGGTGTTCAACATAGACCTGTACAAGAACTTGCTGAGCCGCATGCTGGGACTGCGCACCAAGCGCCACATCACACGCAAGGAGGTCATCATTGAGGACCCGAAGTACCTGACCGACGCCGAGATACTGAAGAACGTCAGTATGGAGGTGGAGCAATACACGGAACAGCACAGGCTGCTGCGCTGGCCCAGTCCCGTGAAGGTATTCTTCCGTCCCGGCGACGATCACGACATAGAACAGATAAACGACGCGCTGGAGGTGGCCATAGAAGACCTGTCGTACACGAAGAACAACTTTGTGCTGACCATGCTGAACCAGTATCCCGTCATCGCCACACACGCCCACACGCGTCCGTTCAGACGGAAGTGGCTGAACGCCGTCACGGGACTGTTCCTGCCCACGGGCATCTTCTTCTACTTCCGCATGCTGCGCTTCCGACTGCGCCTGTACCGCGACCTGCAGAACATCCTGCGCACCAACGAGAAGCTGATACCGCATGTCATAGAGCTGGGCGACGTGCAGGCCGAGGGCAGCATCACTATTATATAAATAAGGTATATACATAAAGAAACAATATGGAGACTATGAGACTGAATACCATTGAGGAGGCACTGGAAGACTTCAAGGCGGGCAAGTTCGTCATTGTAGTGGACGACGAGGACCGCGAGAACGAGGGCGACCTGATATGTGCCGCTGAAAAGATAACTCCCGAGATGGTGAACTTCATGCTGAAGAACGCCCGCGGCGTGCTCTGTGCACCCGTCACCATCAGCCGTGCCCAGGAGCTGGAACTGCCCCACCAGGTGCAGGACAACACGTCGCTGCTGGGAACACCGTTCACCGTCACCGTAGACAAGATAGAAGGCTGCTCGACGGGCGTCTCGGCCCACGACCGCGCCGCCACCATCCGCGCACTGGGCGACCCCGCGTCGACACCGAAGACTTTCGGACGACCGGGACACATCAGCCCGCTGTACGCCCAGGACAACGGCGTGCTGCGCCGCTCGGGTCATACGGAGGCCGCCATCGACCTGTGCAAGCTGACGGGCCTCTACCCGGCAGGGGCGCTGATAGAGATCATGAACGACGACGGCACGATGGCCCGTATGCCACAGCTGATGGCCTTCGCCCAGGAGCACGGACTGAAAATCATCACCATCAAGGACCTGATAGCCTACCGCCTGCAGAAAGAGAGCATCGTGGAGAAAGGCGAAGAGGTGGACATGCCCACGGACTACGGCCACTTCCGGCTCATCCCCTTCCGCCAGAAGTCGAACGGGCTGGAGCACATGGCGCTGATCAAAGGCCAGTGGCGCGAGGACGAGCCCGTGCTGGTGCGCGTACACTCGTCGTGCATGACGGGTGACATCCTGGGCTCGAAGCGCTGCGACTGCGGCGAACAGCTGCACAAGGCCATGCAGATGATAGAGCAGGAAGGACGCGGCGTCATTGTATACATGCAGCAGGAAGGACGAGGCATCGGACTGATGAACAAAATAGCTGCCTACAAGCTGCAGGAACAGGGTCTGGACACGGTAGACGCCAATGTGCACCTGGGCTTCAAGCCCGACGAGCGCGACTACGGCTGCGGTGCCCAGATACTGCGCCAGTTGGGTGTGCAGAAGATGCGCCTAATGACCAACAACCCCGTGAAGCGCGTGGGACTGGAGGGCTACGGTCTGGAAATCGTAGAGAACGTTCCCATCGAGACAACACCCAACGAGTACAACCTGCGCTATCTGCAAACCAAGAAAGAGCGCATGGGGCACATCCTGCACTTAAAGTGAAAAGCGAAAAACGAAAAGTGAAAAGCGAAAAGTGAAAAAGTGGCACAATTATTCTTTAAAGACGAATATTTTGCTTACTTTTGCAGCAAGAAACAAACATTACGCATAAACTATGGCACAATTATCTGACCGTTTGCAGAGACTGGCCCCGTCAGCAACGCTGGCCATGTCGCAGAAAAGTTCTGAAATGAAAGCCCAGGGAATAGACGTCATCAACATGAGCGTCGGCGAACCTGACTTCAATACCCCCGACCACATCAAACAGGCAGCCAAACTGGCGATAGACGAGAACTACTCCCGCTACTCGCCCGTCCCCGGCTACCCCGACCTGCGACAGGCTATTGCCCGCAAGCTGGAGCGCGAGAACCACCTGCACTACCAGCCATCGGAGATTCTGGTATCGAACGGTGCCAAGCAGAGCGTCTGCAACACCGTGATGGCACTGGTCAACCCTGGTGACGAGGTCATCATCCCAGCCCCCTACTGGGTCAGCTATCCGCAGATGGTACTGCTGGCTGGCGGCAACCCGGTCATCGTAGAGGCGGGCTTCGAACAGAACTTCAAGATGACTGCCGAACAGCTGGAGGCTGCCATCACACCCAAGACACGCCTCATCATACTCTGCTCGCCCAGCAACCCCACAGGCAGCGTCTACAACAAGCAGGAGCTGGAGTCGCTGGCCAAGGTCATCCTGAGCCATGACAACCTGTTTGTGCTGGCCGACGAGATATATGAACACATCAACTACGTGGGCCGCCACGAGTCGATAGCCCAGTTCGAAGGCATGAAGGAGCGCAGCATCATTGTCAACGGCGTCAGCAAGGCCTATGCCATGACGGGTTGGCGCATTGGCTACATTGCCGCACCGGAGTGGATAGTCAAGGGATGCAACAAACTACAAGGACAATATACCAGCGGACCATGTTCCGTCAGCCAGAAGGCTGCCGAGTACGCCTATACCGCCAGTCAGCAGTGCGTGGAGGACATGCGCCAGGCCTTTGAACGCCGCCGCGACCTCATCGTCCGTCTGGCCAAGGACATACCGGGCCTGGAGGTCAACGTGCCAGAAGGTGCCTTCTACCTGTTCCCCAAGTGCTCGTCGTTCTACGGCAAGAAAACTCCAGACGGCCAGACTATCGGAAACTCTACCGACCTGGCCATGTACCTGCTGGAGAAAGGCCACGTGGCTACCGTCGGCGGCGACGCCTTCGGCGACCCAGCCTGCTTCCGCATGAGCTATGCCACAAGTGACGAAAACATCACAGAAGCCATGCGCAGAATCAAGGAAGTATTGGCCGCTTTGAAGTAAAAATTGAGAAATATCAAGTTAAAAGTTCTTAATTAGGCTTTTAGTCCACTTGAATTTCTTATCTTTGCGGAATCTAAGCGAAAATTTTACAACTCAATTTATTTAATAACTAAAAAATTAAAATTTACATTTATGGCAACAACAACAAAGGCTGCAGCCCCAGCTAAGAAATCGGGCTTCCAAGGTGTTAAAGCAGCGTGGATTATTCTCGCTATCTGCTGTGCAGCAGGTTATGGTGTTTGGTACTTCGTGATGGGTAACCCCGACAACTTCGTTGGCGGCGACCGCAGCGGACACCCCGCAAACCTGTTAGGAACCGTGTATAAGGGAGGTTTCGTCGTAGGTCTGATCCTGACCCTTCTCTTCACCGTTATCTGCCTCGGTATCGAGCGTTTCTTCGCTATCAAGTCTGCTTCTGGTAAGATCAATCTCGCCAAGTTCACCGCTCAGGTTAAGGCGCTCATCAAGGAACAGAAGTTTGCTGAGGCTGACGCTCTCTGCGACAAGATGCAGGGTTCTGTAGCCAACGTCGTTAAGGCTTCTATCAAGATGTATCAGACCGTTGAGGGTGACAGCACACTGAAGAAGGCTGCCAAGATTGCCAAGATTCAGCAGGCTCACGAAGAGGCTACCCAGCTGGAGATGCCTACCCTGCAGATGAACATGCCTATGGTTGCAACCATCGTTT
>ERZ842401.3093-NODE-3093-length-21102-cov-14.220031_pt1 | contig 21102 bp, 8 predicted proteins | sample MGYA00521270_ERZ842401 | MGnify/ENA primary metagenome ERZ842401 (study PRJEB31892, sample SAMEA3878208) | bioreactor metagenome | biome: Moose rumen | place: Sweden | collected 2011-10 | study: EMG produced TPA metagenomics assembly of the PRJEB12797 data set...
CGTGAGGACACGTGACCTCCTACATTGTACCAACTTATTTTTTGCACATTCCTTATGGTGATGTGTAGGCGTATCCGCTTACGCATCCGGTTGAGCTTGTTTGGCAGGCCGAAATTTTGCCTACATGCCTACATAGTTGCCTACATAGTGCAATGCAATGGTAGTCAGATGTTTACGCCGAAATGTAGGCAATGTAGGCAAAAACTACACTTCAAAAATTTCTGCAAACATATCCGACAAGTTCATGATTGTCCTAAACGTCAGGGCATGTCATAACCCGAAACGAACATTCCTAAAACCATCGAAATGTCAAACCTTTAACTTAATAAGGGTGCAAAAGGCTTAAAAAAAGCTAAATCCCCCCCCTAAAATCAAGTTTTTTTAAGTAATAGATTTTGTTCTTAAAAAAATAATGTATCTTTGCACCGATTTAAGTGGCATGAACATCTTTTTTGAAAATAATGAGAACCCCTGCTCTTGGTTCCATAGGCTCCAACTGAAGGGATGAATAGAAATCAAACAATATATGATTATTCGAAATCTCAAACGGTCTTTGTGCGCCCTCGTCTTTGCGACGGCGATAGCCACAAGTAGCACAGCACAGACACTGGCTGTGAAGAACAATCTGCTCTACGACGGAGCGCAGACCCCCAACTTAGGTCTCGAACTGAAACTCTCCGACCACTGGACAACGGTGCTGAGCGGCGGTTACCGCCCCTGGCCTACCGACGACCACAAGGAGAAGAAGTGGCGCCACCTGCTCGTAGACTGGGAAATGAAGCGCTGGTTCTGTTCTACCTTCAGCCGCGACTTCATCGGCTTCAACGCCGTTTACAGCCACTTCAACGCCTCGAAGCTGAAGTTCCCGCTCGGGCTCTATCCTTCTATCAAGAACGAACGCCGGCAGGGCGACTTCGTGGCTGTGGGTGCCTTCTACGGCTACTCGTGGATCCTCTCACCCCACTGGAGTCTGGAGGCTCTGGCAGGAGTAGATGTGGGTTATACATGGTATAAGCGCTACGATTGCGTCCATTGCGGAGAATACTACGGCAAGGACAACAAACCCTTCCTCATGCCCAAGCTCGGCATCAACATCGTGTATAACATCAAATAATAGAAGTTATGAAAAGGTCTATATATATAATAATGGTAGCCGCCCTCACCGCTACAACGGCAAAGGCCCAGCACATCATCAACAAGCAACTGCAGCCCAAGACGTTCACAGTAGACTATCAGATGCCTGTGGCTAAACCCGGAAGCGACTATGCTGCCGTGGTCACACCCATGCTCTGCAGTGCCAACGACACGCTGAGGTTTCAGTCGATTATCGTGCGTGGTGCCAGAAACGCCAAGAAGATGCACCGCGACATGAAGCTCAACCACAAGCACCAAGAGGAACTGCCCTACCTGCGCGCCAAGGATCTCACCCCAGAGGGCATCACCGGACAGCTCACCGCCGACCTGACGGAATATCCCTGGGTGCGTACGGAGCCGCTGACGCTCTGCATGCTCACCGAACTGGAGGGATGCTGCCACGTGAACACCATCGACCTCTCGTGTGCCGACCTCGGACGCAACCTCGTTCCAGAGCGGGCTCCCCTGCTGCGTGTGGAGCTCACCGCCGACGACTATAAGAAGGTGCGCCAGTTGGAAGGACGGGCTTATATCGACTTCCGCGTCAACAAGACCGACCTCGACCCCAACTATCGCCGCAACCCGCAGGAGCTGAAGAAGATTCTGCAGACCATCGACGAGGTGCGCGGCAAGAAGGATGTAGACATCGACCGCGTCACCATCCACGGATATGCATCGCCCGAAGGCAACTATCAGCACAATGCCTGGCTGGCTGAGAACCGTGCCGCCACGCTCTCTAACCACATCCAGAAGCTCTATAAGTTCAAGCAGGGCATCATCGGCTCTACCTTTACACCGGAAGACTGGGCCGGACTGCGCGAATACGTGGCACAGAGCCAGATGGCAGAGCGGACGGAAATCCTGAGCATCATCGACGGACAGCTCGACCCCGATGCCAAGGATGCACAGATCAAGCGTCAGTTCCCGCAGCGCTATCAGCAGCTCCTGGCCGATGTCTATCCCGGACTGCGCCACTCCGACTATGTCATTCAGTACAGCATACGCCCCTATACCCTCGAAGAGAGCCGCAGCGTCTATCGCACCAACCCGGAAGATCTCTCGATGGCGGAATTCGTAGCCTTGGCCAACGATGCCGGTATGGACACGCCGGAGGGACGTGCTATCGTCTATAAGGCCGCTGAAATGCTGCCCAACAACTCGCGTGCCGTCCTGCTGGCAGCACAGACCGCCGTAGGACAGAACGACTTTGCGCTGGCTGAGCGCATCCTACCCGCCAAACCCACCGATCCTCAGCATGCCTATGTGCTGGGCGGCATCCGCAAGATGCAGGAGCGTTACGATGAGGCTCGCACCCTCATGCAACAGGCTCTCAATGGTGGCGTGAGCGAGGCGCAGGCTCAACTCGACGAAATACGCCTTCTCTCTGGTGAATAGATTTACACTGTGTGGTGATAACATCCTAAGACAGTCGCCTACGGCGAGAAATCAGACAAATCTAATCAAATCTATCAAATATTTGTTTGATTTGTACAGATTTGAAAGATTTCTGCCCCGAAAGGGGCACTCCAAAAGTTGTTTAACCATTAACGATCATATCGACAAAAATAACAAGACAAAGTTTGATTGAAAATAATTGTAGTAAACTTAGTATTAATTTAATTTTAAACAAAATGAAAAAGTATCTATTTTTTGGAATGATCGGTGCAATGGCACTGACATTCAACGCTTGCTCAAGCGATGACGCAGTGGAGGTCGGCCAGACACCTGAACTGACCGGTGAGAGCGTGAAGACCACCTTCACCATCTCTATCCCCGTGGCAGACAATGCTACTCGTATGACATCTGGAGCTGCTCAGGAGTCGAACAACTTCACCGGCATGAGCGACATCCATCTCTATCCGTTCGCTATCGCTTCCCCTTATGTGGTTGCTGGCACAGACGCTATCTTCGCACCCATCTCATTGGCTGATTTGGCCAGTACTGCTCTCGACCAGACTGGCTCTTCCGGCGATTTCCACGGAAAGGTATACAGCGATGTAGAGGTTCCTGTTGGCACCAGTGCTTTCCTCTTCTACGGTCAGAAAACCGACGGACAGGGTGGTGAGCTGACTGCTACCTATGGAAACGCCAATACGACGGTTGCAGCCGGTATCCACTTCGACCTCGTGCCCATTCAGAGTGACCTTACTTATGATGGCGAGAATGTCAATAGTAATACCGATGCAGCAGCTATTATCACCGCTTTGAAAGCTGTCACCACTGCGTTCGATACTCAGATTAACCAAGCTAATACTGCCAATGAAACATCTGTCGCAAACATGCTGACAGAATTGAAGAATCTTTTCAACACAAACATCGCTGGTTCGGCTAACAGCGTGAAGCAGCTGCTCACTGATCTCTCTACAACGCTGGCTGGGCCTGACACCTATTATGATGCCGTGAAGACGGTTGTCGAAACTCAGATTTCAAATCTTAGCTCCAACACCTTCCCCAACAGCATCGGCCTTCCCGACGGTGCTATCGGTGTGAAATACGATTCAACAGACGATTGGGCCTTCGACAAGACTGCCAACCCGAACGGTCTTGGCAATCCCGAGCTTGATACCTACGTGAAGCCCGCTCAGCTGTGGTACTTCCTGAACACCCCCATCTCCACCGACGTGACAGAGCATCAGACGGAATATTCGTCTAAGAGTACTTGGAACGACGTGGTAGCTCTGTATACTGAAGGTAATGCGGTGACTGCCAATACGCGCGCCATCGTTCTCAAAAACGAGATACAGTATGCCGTAGGCCGTCTGGATGCTACAGTAAAGATTGCAAGCGGCGTTACGCTCAAAGGACGCGATGGCGTTGACAACAGTCAAACTTCAGGTACCGAAGCAGGAGCTGACATCACTGCACCCACTGGTGGATATTCCTTCACCGTAAACGGCATCCTTATTGGCGGCCAGAAGAATGTCGACTGGAAGTTCGAGCCCACAGGAACCGACGAGTTCGTTATTTATGACAACGCGATGACGACTTCAGGGGCTACAGCCACCACGACTGCTTCTGATGTCAACTACACACTGGCTCTTGAGACTGCCGCTGATACGGGTGTGAAGGTTGTTGTCGAACTGATCAACGACGGCGACGATTTCTACGGCTATAACGATCAGCTGATACCCAACGGCAGTAAGTTCTATCTGGCAGCGACGTTGACCCCCTCAGAAGGTACCGGTTATTCTGCTGGTACTCTGGACAAGGTGTTTATGCAGGACTACAACACTGTTGTCAACTTTACCATCGGTGAGACATCTCTGCAGAATGCCTACAACGTGATTCCCGACCTGCGCAGCCCGAAGCTTGAGCTGGGACTGGCTGTTGACCTGCGGTGGAATTCCGGTCTGAGCTTCACACCGACCTTCCAGTAAATCTCCTTTCAGGCATGCCCGCGACACCATCGCCTGCGGGCATCATGAAATACCAATGATGGCATCACGCCATCACAGACTCTCATAACAAGCAGGGGCGCTCCTCGCGCCGCGTGTGTGCGTCCCTGCTCTTTCAAATCAAAGAATTAGAAACAATTCGTTCTTTGACTTATTGACTCACCGTCTTTTCTTGTGCGTATGCGCGTACATGTATAATATAATAATGAGGGTGAGCCAGTAACGAGAAGACACAAACGGACAAAATGAAAATAGACATATGAAGCATTGGAAGCATAGCATCTTCGCAGGCTTGGCATTCCTGGCTGCCGCAATCGCACAGACTTCGTGTAATGGCATTGATGACGATCTGAGCGACTGCGGAAAGGATGTCGACCTGACTTACCGGATGCGACTCATCACCAACATGCACCAGGAGATAGACAGCGTGCTGAGCGAGCCACAGGATCAGCCTGTTGCCGAGCTGCTGAGGCAGACGATGAGCCTGTACTTCAACGACCGCGGTCACGACCTGGCCCTCTCGTTCTACGATGCCCTCGACGGTAGCCGACTGAAACAGTTCGACCACGATATGCAGGGTGCTACCGAGGCTTCATACACCATCTATCTGGATCAGGCGAGCTATCGCCATACGGCCATCGCCAATCTCGCCGGAAACGGAGTGGTCAGCTGGACGGGTGCCGACATGTTGTCGGGATCTTCGCTGAACAATCCCTCTGCCGAAACCATCAACTCGCATGCTACAGGTATCTTCACAGGACGATATGCCCTGACCGTCGCCAACGACGACCAGAAGCTGTCGGGCATCATTGACCTCTATATGGCCAACGATGCTGCTGCCGTCGTCATCGACACTGCAGGTGTCAGCATCAAGAATATCACGGCCTACATCGACGGACTGGCCACCAGCTTCTCGCCCGCCGACAGTCTCTACCATTTTGCCCAACAACAAACCATCCATACAATTTCCCTGCCCGTGAACCAAGGCTGCGAGGTTTGCTACTATGGCATGGGATTCCCCTCACCCGAAACTCCTACCCGCGCCGACGAATCGCCCTACTACTGGCAGATGCGGGTCTATGTGACGCTGCCCGACGACACCGTCACCGAGAACATCCTCTCCGTCAACAAACCGTTGCGGGCTGGTCAACTCAAGATTATCAAGCTGAAGCTCAAGAACGATGGTGAACTCACCACCGTCGATGCTGAGGTAGGCGTCGGTGTGGAACTCAACTGGCGCGAAGGTCCCCACTTTGAAAAGTAAGAAAGAAGATGAAAAAGACTTCCTACATATACATAGCACTCTCCCTGTGGTCTCTGACAGGATGCATCGAGTCTGGCGAGGACTTCTGCGACACAAGGGTGCAGTTGTCGCTCTCCGTGACTTCAGGGCAGGGGCAGTCGGGAACGCGCCTCGCCGACGACGTCACCCTGACCGACGGGACATCGGTGCGGACGGTGCAGAACTTCTGGCTCATCCCCTACAGCGTGACAGCTACGAACCAAGGCGGCGTCATGGTGCCGAGGAAGATCACGGCATCCGACACCCCCTTGTCCAATCCTATCCAAGAAGTGACGTATGTGACCGACAAAGACCGGCAGCGTTACTACTACGGCAAACCCGGGGCGACCCTCTTCGGCACGGCCTCCTTCCTCTGCTATGCACAGGCCAATCCTCTTTATGATGGTGATGAAAAACAAAACGGAAAGATAACCACCAACCTCAGCACTGCCAGCATAGCCACCGGCGACATCTACTTCGCCCCCACTTCCATCTACGATTATGACAATACTCCCCATACCACGGCTACTACCATTGCCGACTACCTGACCTCCATCGCCACGGCGGGCAACTGGCACACCTCAGACGTTGCTAACTGGCAGCAGCTCTTCGAAGAGTTCACCAACGAGGGCAACATCATGGCCGGATCGAGTGCCAGTGTGCAGGCGCTGGTCCAAGAACTGAAGAACGTTGTCAACACCAGGATGACCGGTGGTCCTAAAGAGGCTATCCTTGCTGCCATCGGCGAGGATATAGCCACCAGTGTGGGCAGCGACTTCCCCGCCAGCATCGGCCTGCCCGATGGTGCCGCCGTACTGCAATGGAATACGACTACCAACCGCTTTGAGCCGCAGACACAAACCACGACGCTGGCACAAGTGGTGAGCCAGAACCGCTTCGCCTATCCCGCCGAGATGTACTTCTACGCCAACAGCCAGATTCACACGTCGACCGCCAGCGAGGTGCCTTCCACCGACTATGCTGACAAGACGTGGGATCAGGTCCTCGCCATGTATCCCAACAAATACGCCACGATAGACAACAGCACCCTTGGCGCTGCCATCGTCGACCCCTTGCACTACGGCGTGGGAAGCCTCAAGGCTACCGTCGTTGCAGAGAGCACCACGCTGGAAGATGCCGACGAGCAGGCTGTCACATTATCCGAAAACAGTTTCCCGCTGACGGGCTTGCTCATCAGTGGCCAATATAAACAGGGCTTCGACTTCACGCCGAAGTCGGGCGAGACACTCTCCGAGTACGTCATCTACGACTCGCAGTTCAGCAATATCTACCTGCGCAACACGACATCGAGCGACTTCTCCACCCTGGCCTTCCAGAGCAAGGATGGGGAGAGCGTGCGGCTGGCCTTGGAGTTTGAGAACCAGAGCGGGCAGACGTTCCGCGGTGTCAACGGACTGATCTATCCCGGCACGAAGTTCTACCTCGTGGCAGAGCTCTCCATAACGTTGCCGACGACATACGACTACGAGAACCGCGTCTTCACACAAGACTATGTCACCTCGGCGACGCTGAGCGTGAAGAGCTTGAAAAATGCCTATAACGTCGTCCCCGACCTGCTGTCGGCACGCCTCGAAGTGGGCGTTGCGGTGCAGACGCAATGGATAGAAACCAACTCTACCACGATACTGAAATAAACATATAAATACAAAAGAAGTGAACAGTTTGAAGATAGATCGAATCATAGGAGGATTGTTGCTTGTGCTGCTCCTGACGGCATGCAAGGGAAGCGACGGCGAGGCACCCGACGACGGTTGCTACCTGACGGTTTACGTCTATACACCCGGCAACCCCATCGTCACGCGCTCCGATGTGCAATATCAAGATGCGACGTCCGCCGAAAATGCTATTCATAAGCTGCAGCTGTGGGTGTTCAAGCACAGCGATGGCAGTCGGGTGGGCTATTTAGAGCAGGACAACGTAAACCTTACAAACGGCAGCTCCTTCAAGATGCTTGTCGACCCGGAGCTTGCCGACAATCCTGTCAATGTGGATGTCTACGCCTTGGCCAATGTCTCTTCAGCCAATACGGGCAACAGCTTCAGCCGGTCCACCACCCGCGCTCAGTTGGATGCTGCGACACTGCAGGGGGGCTATTTCTTCGGTACGACAACAGCCGACCTGGAACAGACCGTTCCTACAGAAGGGCTACCCATGACGGGCATCCTGACCAATCAGCCCATCGACGGCCAGTACCCCGCCCTGCGCATCGGCACTGCCTCCACGATGGCTACGGTGCAGCTGGCACGGTGTGTCTCTAAGCTCAACTTCCTCTTCGTCAGAGGCCAAGATGATGATGACACCAGTAAACAACTCGATGTCATCACGGGCATCACCCTCAATGGCGACATGATACCCCGGCAGGAGTACCTCATGCTCACCGAGCCTCATGACAATACGCTCAATCCGGCTGCCCCGCTCGGCGACAGCCGTATCCATATCGTATCCTCGAACTATGAGACTTCATCCATCAGTTTCGGCGTTCCCGCCACGAATGACATCCCCATCGTGACGAATCCTGAAGCCGACCCCAGTGGCTGGACGTATGCCACCGGTTATACCGCCCCACTGTCGTTCGGACTCACCTACCTGCGTGAGAGCGACAAGCCTCTCACGGGTATCATCAGTTACAAGGTGGTGGGAGAACCCGATAAAGTGAGAACAGCCACTTTTGAGATGAGCACTGCCGGCGACTTCACCCGCAACCACACATGGACCGTCCTCGTCGCCTTCGTGGGCGGAAGTGTTCAGTTCTTCAACGTCGTCGACATCGGCGTGACCGATTGGATAGCAGGAGGAGACCAGGACCACGAAGTGTACAACTGGTAAATGGAAAGATAGACAAATCGTAAAAAAAATAGGTCACATGTTGAGACAGATCAGATACCATCAAGTAGTTAGGATGGCAGTGCCGTTGTTCATGGCCACACTGCTGAATGCCTGTTCCGACGAGGCAGAGCCCGTCGAGACACCTTCGCGCACAGTACATCTCGTTCTGGGCGCTCAGGGTTTCCAGGATGTCAGCGAAGGGTCTGCAGAAGCCAAGACGCGCGCTTTGCCCGAAGGCTTTGTCACCTACGGGAGCATCTACACCCCCACGCTGCCTGCCTCTGCCCAGATACAAGGTTTCTTCGCCACTTCCGGGACGGATCCGGATCCCGTGCAGTCCGTTTTCCTCTTCGACGATGATGCTGTTTCTGGAAAACGCAGCTGGTCGGCCAATGTTCCCATCAGTGCCAGTGGGACCTGCTATTTCTTTGGCTTCCTGCCGAAGGAAGAGACGGGCAACGGCAGCATCACTCCACACAACAGCGACTACAGCAACGGTGCCGTGATGACCATCAACAACATCAACGCCGTGGCCGCTTCTGACATCTGTGTCGTCGTGGGCGTACTGCGAAACAGCAACAACACCGATGCGATCACCGACCTCGACATGGCCTCACGCTTGGGCAAGTTCGACTTCACGATAGGCGACGACAACAACTACCTCTACCTCCTTGGCGACCATCTCTTCAGCAGTCTGCGTTTCATGATAAAGATTGACGCCACCTACAACGAGCTTCGCACCATCAAGATCAAGCAGGTGCGCCTGCTGGTAGGCGATGGCAGCAGTGCCGTGCGGACTGTCAACGCTACCGTCACCCTCGTGGCCAACGCCAGCGGTGCTGATCCGCTGCTGAACCCGCTGTCGACCGAAGCCGGCGGCTCCGTCGCCCTCACTATGGGGACGACAGGAGAGCCATCCCCCGCCACACTCTACAACTACACCGACGATACGGCCAACAGTACCAGCGGCTTAGCACTCACCACCACGGAAGCCGCCTTCCGCGGCTATGTCGCCCCCGGTTTCAACACGACCTTCATCCTCGAAACGGTCTATGATGTCTACGACAGCCAGGGCAACCTCATCCGTGAGAACGACAGCGCTCGCAACACCCTCCCCTCAGCCGGTAGCCTGGCGCGTGGACAGGAGTACACCTATCACATCACCGTCAATCCTACTTATCTATATATGTTGTCAGAACCCGATCTCGACTCGCCGACATTCACCATAGAATGAAGAATGAAGAATGAAGAATAATATGCTACATAGAAATAAGAAGCCATCCCTGTTGATGCGTCTACTGTTGCTCACGGCAATGGTCAATGGCCAATGTATAATGTTCAATGGTCAGTATTCAATGGTCAACGCCCAGATCACCATCGGCGGAAACGTCTACGGTGGAGGTAACCGCGGCGACCTGATGGGAACTACCACAGTGGTTGTCCAGAGCGGCACCGTTGAGGGCGATGTTTACGGTGGAGCACGTATGGCCAACGTAACTCCAGACGCTACTCCTTCTCAGGAGATCAACGAAGTTACCCTGCCAGAGGGCTACGCTACTCACGTACTGATTTGGGGTGGCACGCTGCACAATGTGTATGGAGGCAACGATATCACTGGCGACATCACCGGCGGCACCAACGTGGAGATTTACAGCAACGTTGGTGGCGATATCTATGGCGGCGGTAATGGTTCTTATGTATATACTGACCAGGAGTCGAAGAAAGAGGATGCTGACTATGCCGACCTCTACTATGAAGTAGGCGAAGGAAAAACTTCCGCAGAGGCTCTCAACGACTTCCGCCCCAATATCGACAAGACGCTTGTCCACATCACGGGCAAGAGTGCCGAGCTCGCTGGTGGAGACGATCCTGTCACCACCTACATCGGCGGACGTGTCTTCTGCGGCGGCAACAGTGCCACGCTGCGCAGCACAGAGGGCAATCCCACTGCCAACCTACAGGTTGGTTCCCACGTGGTGGCCGACAATGTATTCCTCGGCTCCAACGGCGAGAATATGGTCGACAACGACATCCTGCAGCGTTATGCCGACACCAGCATCAGCAGTATCGGTCTTACCAATGCTGCTAATTTCGCAGAGTATATGCGTGGTGTAGACATGAACATCAACCCCATCGTGTCGTTCGACGAGGATTATGTAGACGGTTCTGCCTACATCGGTTCGTTCTTCGTGGGTGGCAACGTGGGTAGCATGTCAGCTGCCGGCACATTCAACATTGACTTCGGCAAGCAGGTTGTTATCTATAATAAACTCGTGGGCGGCTGTAACAATGCCAATGTTGCCAAATCTACTTACAATGCCTATCACCAGGGAGGGCTCATCACGGCAGCCTCACCCAAAGTGGCTCTCGGCATCGAAGGTCTGGTGCTGGAGCCCCGCAAGCTTTCCTACGACGAAGATACCCAGACGTTCTCCTTCGACTGGAACAAGACAACAGAGAACATGCTCATCGGCGGCAACATCTACGGTGGCTGCTATCAGAGCGGATACATCAACGGCGGCGTGACCATCAACCTCACGAAAGATGCCATATCGGCTGCCACCAAGACCATCGCCGATAACACGAATGTGCAGCTACTCACCGTCCACCGCGACTCGGTACTCAACACCGCACTCAGCGTCTTCGGTGCAGGCTATGGCAAGGAGTCTGAGGTCTGGGGCAACACCACCATCAACATCACCGACAATGCCGACATCATCAAGGTGTTCGGTGGCGGCGAGAAGGGCGTGGTGGGTCAGCTCGAACGTGATGACGACGGCATCAGCACCAGCAATGTAGAGACCCCTTACAATACTGCTATCAACCTCCTTGCCGGCAATGTCGGCAAGATTTACGGCGGCGGCTTCGAAGGCCCCGTCACCGGTAACACCACCGTCAACCTCATCGGCGGAACGGCCTACGACGTCATCGGCGGAGCCTGCAACTCCGACATTGACGGGTATGCCGAGACCTACGTCGGCCAGACCGGTGCCTCCACCATACCTACCGTCACCAACAACATCTATGGCGGTAACGACTTCGGCGGACGCATCCGCGGCTCCCACGACTTCAAGGACCGCGTCAACGAAGCCTCTCTCGCCAGCGTCTATGCCTACAGTGTGCCCGACGGTTCTGCCGTCGGTACCGTCGGTACCTCCCCCCTCCTCTCCGCCCATGCCTACGTGGAGTATATCAAGGGAACGGCCAACCATATCTTCGGCGGTGCCAAGGCCTCCTACGACTACAAGGATCAGACGTACTACTACGCTTATGCCGATAATACCGGCGCACCCATAGGCGACTTCGTGAAGCCCAAGCTCGGCAATGCCTTCGTCAACTTCCGACCCGAGTATGATGAACACAGCAGCGTCAGCCGTGTCTATGGTGCTGGTCAGGGCTTCTACAACGAGTGCGACAAAGACCTGCTACAGGACAACAGCTATGTCCTCATCGACATCCCCGCCGACGTTGAGCAGTTTGCCAGCATGGAAGTGTTCGGTGCCGGCGACTACAGCGGCGTGGGCATGGATATTGCCGCTGCTACCGTTCGCACCAATGAGGAAACGGCAGGCGACATCACCGCTGCCGCCGTCATCGACCTCGTGCGCGGCAATATCAACTCTGTATACGGCGGTAGCTACAAGCAAGGCTTCACCCGACGCACGATTGTCAACGTGCCCGATGGTTCTACCATCGACATGAAGTACCTCTATGGTGGTGCATATGGTGTGGCCGAAGCCGACGGCAACACACTGGGCAACCTCTACCCCTGCGACGTCTATGAGTCGAATGTTAATTTCAATAGCAGCGACGCCCGCTGCCGTTCTATCTATGGTGGCAACAACAGCTATCGCCGCACGCTCTACACGCACGTCAACATCAACTCTCCCGTGCAGTACGTCCACAACACCTACGGCCTCACCCATGCCAATATCTTCGGTGCTGGCTACGGTGAGAACACCTGGGCACAGTACACCGAGGTCAACCTCAATGCAGGAGCCCGTGTCTATGAGCCTTACGGCGGCGGCGAGGCAGGCAGCGTATATAATAAGGAATCTATCACCTCTCTTGCCGGAACCAATGGCTGGAGTCTTGCCATACCGGGCGACTATACCACGACCGACGCATCTTACGACCACGGCGGTCTTGGCAATGTCCTGGCTCACAGCAACGAGCTCTACGACGACTACCATAGCGTAGCCGCAAAGTATGACATCAACGTAGCAGAGAAATACAATACCAACGTTCATATCTATAGGGACGCTACCGTCGTCAACTACGCCTACGGCGCCGGACTCGGCAGTCACATTTACGAAGGGAGCAACCACCGCACGACAGCCGTCGTGAGCGGTACGTCCTATATCGACCTCCTGGGCGGTACGGTGACGAAGGACCTCTATGCCGCCGGTACCACAGGTGCCGTGCAAGACACACTTGGGCTGAAGTCGTTCATCGCCAGTGCAACAGCTTATATCAAGGGCGGCAGTGTCCGCAACGTCTATGGCGGCGGCTGGGACGGTCCCTTGGGTAAGCACGACGATGCCGGCGGACACGCCACTACCAACGATGTGCTGGGCGTAGCCAACGTCATCATCGGTCGCCCCGAGGAGGATATTGCGGCAGAGTTCAATACGGCCTTCGCTGCAGACCCGACCATCGATGCGGATGAGTTCTTCTACTTCAACGGTGTGCCTGCCATCAGTCGTAATGCCTACGCCGGCGGCGAAGGGGGTGTGATACGCGGCACGGCCAACCTCGACATCTTCAACGGTGTCGTCGGCTACCGAACCAAACACAAGAATGACATCACGGCATCGGAGAACAACTATTACAGGCTGGACGTCGTGGACGGTCATGTGAAGTACATTCCCATGAAACGCGGCGATGACCTGAGTGTTGCGGAATACTACTTCGTAGAGGAGATCGACCAGGACGTCGTCGGCGACAACATCATGTATGACGCCGGCAACGCCTTCGGCGGCGGCTATGCTGCCAACAGTGATGTCGACATTGCCAACGTCACCCTGTGGAACGGCATCATCCGCAACAGCATGTACGGCGGCGGCGAGATAGCTACCATCGGGCGCGGCACACAGACCAAGAACGCGTCGAACGAGTTCGAAGTAACCATCTACAAAGCTGGCGAGACCCACGTCACGATGATGGGCGGCCAGGTGCTGCGCGACGTCTTCGGCGGCGGACGCGGCTATAACAACTGGAAGACCGAGGATAAGTCAGAGGGCAATACCAACGGCTATATCTTCGGAAAGACCGACGTCAATATCCACATGGGTACCGTCGGCACGCTCGAAGGCCTGTCGGAAGGACACGGTAATGTCTTCGGCGGCGGCAACATCGGGTTCGTCTATAGCCAGTATGACAAGAAGACCGACGGATGGTATTACGAAGACTACGCTAACAATACACTCTCCGAGGACACCCGCGTGGAGGTGAAGGCCTACGGCAAGGCTCTCGAGTCTGTCACCATTGACGGTACGACATACGCCAAGGGCGATTATATCCCCAACACAGCCCTCGACAAGCTGACAAACGAAGGCACCACCAGTCCCCTCTCAGGCGACAAGCTGAAGTGGTCAAACATCGACCAGTCGGGTGTCACCATCTATAATGCCATCTTTGCCGGTGGTAACGTATCGGCCGGTAGTGATAAGATCATGGCCTTCTCCAAGACCGTCTACGGCAACGCTACCGCTGCTGTGGTAGACATCTTTGCCCGTGACCTCGTCTCGGTCGGCGGCAACGGCGTGGGTGGCCTCTACGGCGACGGCAACCTCACCTTCGTCGACGGCTACCGCGAGCTCAACATCACCAACTACGGCACCGACTGGTACACCCTTTCTTCCGGTGTGGCCAACGACGATGATTTCAACGCCTTGACGACACGCCAGCAGTCGTTCTATACCACACAGTATCTGTGTACGGAGGCCAACAACGGCTACGCCGTGGACGATGTCATCATGTATGATGTCTATCGTCTGATTCCTGATACCGACAAAGACAAATGGTCACGCCAGCAGTCTACCGTCAACGAGGGACGCTATATCAATACCATCCAGCGATGTGACTTCTGTGGCATCAAGGGCAGCCGACTGGTGCTGTACGGTGCCATCGACCGCGCACAGGATGAGACAGAGGCCGACTACACCAACTACACCATCAACCGCGTCGGCGAACTCTCGCTCAACCAGAACAACATCAACGGTACCAACCACGGCTCTTACTTCGGTATCTACAACGTGGTGAAGTTCCTCGGTGGCGTCACCTCCGACGTGCCTTTTTCTCAAGAGCGCCAGACCACCAGTACCTCATCCGAATTCCAGCCTGCATCTTCAGGCCAGACATATTACCAGTGGAAGCAAGCACACATTAATGACAATACGCGCAACGACGGTACTGCCCCCAACAAGATAGCACTCTCCTCGGGTGTGTACCTTGAAATCGTCAAGGAACTGGATAACAGCGGCAACAAGGTCTATGGTCCCGTCACGGGTGTCGTAGAGCTCGACCTGCTCAACGTCAGCACGGGCGAGGGCGGCGGCTATGTCTATGCCAAGAACATCCACGGCACGCCGTCCGGTTCACTGTCCTATGCCAATGTCATCTCCGATGCCAATCAGAACCTGGTGACCAACCGCTCATTCACATACGCCGACGCAGCGTCCACCGACGTGATGCAGACCTCGGGCAACTTCATCCACTCGCAGCCCAAGCGCATCCTCGACGACTGCTTCCCCGAGGCTAAGAGTTTCGCTGGAAGCGGAGCCTCGCCAGCCCACTACTGGTATATCCGCGGCGACTACTATGTCTACGAACAGCTCGTCTCTGCCTATACCGGAGCTGCCGACACTTACAGTTCGTCGATGAGCATCCCGCTCACAATGGCCACCCAAGGCAAGCTGCGCCTGCTCAACATCGTGCCGGGACTCTATGCCGATCCGTCGCAGCTGGCCAACTACACTTACAATGCCGAGAATCCGGAACTCTCTGTCTCCGACTCTATATCCATTGTCAAGAACGCTGTCGTCAAGACCTACGGCCAGGGCGACCCCATCAGCTATTGGGACTGGTACAACGCCACCGATGCCGAGCGCAACATGTTCATCGTGGAAACGGGTGCTTACGTCTGCAACACCGAGGCCACCATCAATGGCACAACATACTATCCGGGCCAGGCCATCACCAAGAGCACATACGATGCATTCGGAGATGGAACGATTGTCAACGAGGTGGGCGAGACTGTACAGATTCAATCGCTCTTCAGCGTCATCAACGAGGTGAAGCACGACAACGGCTATCTGCTCACCATCGACCTCTCCAACCCGTCGGCATGGGACGCCAATAGTGCTACCTTCACCTGCAACATGACTGGTGTCTACGGACAGTCTTCCTTCGAAGAGGACAACATCATCTCCAAGACTGTCTATGACATGCAGACCAGCGAAGTGTTAGCCAATACTGACTCCGAGACACAGGCTAAGTTCAAAGCTGCCTACGTGGCAAAAGAAGACTGTGAGGTAACTGTTGATGGCAATTTGAAGTACTTCAACGAGGGAACGCCCATTTCCGCGGACGACTACGGTAACATCTCCAGTGCAAGCACCTATTTCGAGCCCGCCTATATCTGCGTAAGCACCGTGCAGCTTGGCAACGGCAACTTCTATGTGCTTAACCAGTTGATTGGTCAGGAAGAATACAATGCATTGTCCACGGATGTGCAGAATAGCTTCCAGCCGGCATACTATTGTACGTCGGCAGGTTCCTGGGGCGGCAAATACTACGTAGCCAACAACAGCTACAATGGTGTCGACTACTGTCAGCTGTCGTCTGCGGAGCGCGCCAACTTCACCTACAACTACGATGCCCTCGACGCCTTGCTCTACAGCAAATACCAAGCCAATCATAGCAACAATGCATGGGCATACAACAGTGTGGACGACTACACCAGCTTTATCAACACCGTGGGTGCGGCCAAACGCAACAACGCCATCAGTGTGTTCGACAACGGCGTGGTCAACGGACTCTACGGTCAAGAACAGAAGATTGAATACACCGCCACGTTCACTTCTACTGATACTGGCGATCTGTTCACCTTTAGCGATAATGGTACTCCCGTTCCTGTGACTTCCGTCACAACGCTCACCAGCGAACGGTTTGAGAGCCTGCCCAACGACCGTAAGTATTACGCCAGCTTCACCATCAGTGCTGATCATCTCCAGAGTGGCGGTGATTACCGCACCTACATCGTCAAGACGACCTTCGATGTGGCTGGCAAGATATACAACGCTGGTGAGTCTCTTACCGATGCCGAGTACACCTCGCTGTCAACGCAGCAGCAGAATAATGTGGATGTAGTTACCATTCCTGCCGCTTCTGGTGTGGGAACTTACTACTACTGCATCAGTAGCTATGTGGTAGGAGCCGACGATAGCCATATCACCTCTCCTCGCACCAACTTACCTAACTCCACGCCGGCAGTGACCGACATCAACAACGGAACAACAGCCACGGGCCAAACGGTTCAAGCAGGTACCATCATCAACCAAACCATGATGGAATCCATCCCGAACTATCAGGCTAACTTCGAGATCCACGGTGAGACACCAATCGAGGAAACCACCCTCTATGTGCCTGTGACAGCCGACATCAGCGCACTGCAGCGCGACCGCTATGTCACCGCCATCTACGAGTACACCTATACCGAGAGCGACGCACAGGGCCTGAACTACGAGACGCGCGTGGAGAAGCATATCATCAACATACGCATCAAGTTCCTCAACGACACGCCGGTCATCGGTCCGCTCAAGACGCCAGACCTCGTTCTGCCGCTCGAAACGGTCGGTCTCGACATCCCGACCATCCAGGAGGGGGCCTTCCCCATCCTCGGTGGTGGCTGGGAAATCTATCCCGACGAACAGCAGGCCAAGCTCCACCGCAACGGACGCGACTATATCAATGGTGGCGAACCGCTCTACTTCTACGAGGACGGCTACCACGTGGCCTACTATGCCCTGACCCGCATGGGGAAGACCTTCTCCAAGTCAGTGCCGGTCACCGTGGCCAACTACCAGCGCATGGCCGACGTCATCAACGACGAGTACCACATGTATATCAACCACCGCGACAACAAACGCGACCCGAAGATCTACATCGACAGCCGCTCGACCGACACCTACGGTAGCAACATCAGCTACAACGGTACCAACTACGAAAACGAGCTCGATGCCATGCAGGGCATGTGGGATATCGTCAACAGCAGCTACGGTACGGAGTACAGCGAGATAGTCGACGGTCAGTCGCGCAACATCACGGGTGCCAACGGCCTCGAGTTCTTCCTGCAAGGGGAGGTGGCCTCGCAGCTCCCGTCGTGGACACCGATCGGCGATGCCACCACCTGCTTCGAAGGTACCTTCCACGGCAACGGTAACGCCGTGACAGGACTCGACAACTCGCTCTTCGGCAACCTCTGCGGAAGTGTCTACAACCTCGGTGTCATGGGTAGCTTCACCGCTGGCGGTGTTGCCGACACTGGCGACGGACGCATCGAGAACGCTTGGGTATGGACCTCTGCTACGCCTAACGGAAAGGCCGTCTATGCTAATCCGGGAACGAGTGCAAGAGTCATCAACTCGTTCTATCCCGATGCCAACAGCGCCTTCACCCAACACCCAACACCCAACACCATAGAAGTAACCCAGCGTCCCACCGAGGAGTTCGTCAACGGCTCTGTGGCCTACGACCTCAACCGCTTCTACCTCGAAGGCCGCTACCGCCTCATGGGTACTGTGTCCGGCGGTTCGGCCGCCGGCTCTGCCACCAACTACCTCTTCTTCCGTCAGCCCGACGGCACCATCAAGAAGAGCGATATGGAGCTGACTGTCGATGAGAACGGCAGACAGCCTGATGCCGACGACTATGTCACCACCTACGCCAACCAGCTCTATGACATCTACTATGATGATGCCGACTATACCCGCTTCTCTGGTAAGGGTTATGTAGAGTACTACGTCGACGATGGCGACTTCCGCTTCTCCGACGGCAAGAAGCCGCTGAAGGCCGATATGCGCCTGTCGACCGACAACGGATACGTACCGCTCTATCCCGACGACTACATCTTCTTCGGACAGAAGCTCACCTACGGCATTCTCAACGATGCCAACGGCTATCCCATTGCTCACGCCACCCACCCGCAGGGTGCTGCCAAGAACCATACCACCGGCAGTGGCGAGGATGTGGACAACAGCAAGCACGGGCTGCTCATCAACGACATCAACGACCGCTCGGAGAACCGCGTCTACCGTGCACCGGCCTACTTCCAGAATGGCACTTACGGTAGATCGGCTAAGTTCAACGCCCGTGCAGTGTTTGTCGACAGCTACGACGTCACCATCAACGGCACCACCTATCAGATGCAACCGCACCACGGCATGACGGCCATCGACTTCTCCGGCGGCAACGGCGACACCCACGGCTACCAAGGCGTGGTCGCCGGTTCAGCCAGCGACTTCAAGCCGGCTACAGAGAGCTACAAGCCGCTGCTCGACTACGAACGCCTCGATGCCTTCCAGACACAGGGACTCACGCAGAACCTGCTGGCCTACGCACCGTCGACGAGTATCGCACACACCAAGAACGAGCAGACCAACGACGTACTCGTCAACTACTTCCGCGACCCAGACTACAGCGAGACCGATCAGAACTATCGCACGGTGGACGCACAGAACACCACTGTCATCAAGGGACACGTCGTGCAGCAGGCCTCTCCAGAAGCCAATGGTGGCACGTATTCTTACACCTATACCGCCACGACCGATCACCTGCTTGTAGACCGTCAGGACTTCAACGCCCCGATGCCTTACACCTTCGGCAGTGACTACCGTATGTGGTACCAGCGGATGCCGGACAACTACGTCGACCGCGCCACAGGATGGGAGGGCATCAGCATCCCGTTCTCGCCCGAGCTCGTCACCACGCACCAGAAGGGTGAGCTGACCCACTTCTACAGGGGCAGCACCAAGGGCCACGAATACTGGCTGCGCCAGTTCGACGGCATCACAGTGCCCGGTGGTTCTGCCACCGGCTCCGTCACCGCCACCTTCAACCCGATGGCCGCTGGCTCAGAGGATAAGGAATACACCAATACCTTCCTCTACGACTATTACTATTCGTGGGATAGCTATCTCGACAAGAACGAAGACGACTATCAGAAGCTCTACTATGCTTCGGCTAAGACCTTCAGTGACTATCCGCTGGCCGATGCTGGAGCACCCTACATCGTAGGCTTCCCCAGCACACGCTACTACGAGTTCGACCTGAGCGGTGCGTTCGTTCCTCAGAACACGCATATCGCCATCGATCCGTTGGAACGCCAGACCATCACCTTCGCCTCTGAGCCAGGTGTCACCATCGCTGTCAGCGACGTGGAACTGCAGGCCAAGACGAAGACGAGCGGTGACTACAGCTTCACGCCCAACTACCTCAGTGACAACATGGCTGTCGGAACGTATGTGCTCGATGCTACGGGCAGCAGCTATGCGAAGATTGATGACGAACAGGCAGCCGTGCCGTTCCGTCCCTACTTCGTAGACAGCAACCCAGCCAAGCAGACGCGTGCCATCTTCTTCAGCCAGACCGACGACACGTTCGGCATGGATGACGACCCGCGCTTCAACGGTGACTACAGCCTCGACATCTTCGCCAAGAAGGGTAAGATCGTCGTCGCCTCCTACCTCAACCGCCCGGCAGCGGTGACCATCGCCAACGCCTCTGGCATCATCATCAGCACCTTCGACATCGCTCCGGGTGAGACGGTGACCACTCCGGTCAACCATACCGGTGTCTACGCCGTCGGCACGAATGTTGGAGAAACCAAGAAGCTCCGGGTGGTGAGCCACTGATCACCAACGGCCCCTGGCAGAAATAGCTCAATCATAAAACGATCCCGTATGACGACCCGGCACAGCATGCAACGACGCTCGTTCAGCCATAACTACACGGCTCGCGGCTTCTACCACATCACTATGAGTGTGGACAAGGAACACGGCCCGTCGTTGGGCTACCTCACGGGCGATGCCGCGATGCCCGACGGCCATCCCGAGGCACCGCATATGGTGCTCTCGCCCGTCGGTGCCGTCGTGGAGCAGGAACTGCTGCATAGCATCTCGGCCCACTACCCCATGGTCAAGGTCGACACCTACGCCGTCATGCCCGACCATCTGCACGTCCTGCTCCATGTCACAGACACATTGCTGAACAGCGGCGGCAAGGCCGTCCATCTCGGCCAGGTCATCGCCGGCTACAAGTACGGCTGCGCCAAGCGCTGCTGGCAGCAGCCCGAGCGGCAGGCAGAACCTGCCGCCACAGTGTCCGGCGGTTCCGCCGCCGGCTCTCCCCCCGCCGGCTCTCCCGCCCCTGCCCCCGCCCCTG
>ERZ842401.3094-NODE-3094-length-21101-cov-5.202984_pt1 | contig 21101 bp, 19 predicted proteins | sample MGYA00521270_ERZ842401 | MGnify/ENA primary metagenome ERZ842401 (study PRJEB31892, sample SAMEA3878208) | bioreactor metagenome | biome: Moose rumen | place: Sweden | collected 2011-10 | study: EMG produced TPA metagenomics assembly of the PRJEB12797 data set...
AGCAAGCTAGCTTGCGATTTTGAAGGATGAACTTCGACTGGAAGCTATTTTTTTTTAATACCTATAAATCAAAATTGATTCCCATGGAGCAGCCTGCCAAAAGATAGAATAAGTATGATTTTTATAGTATACTCCTTAAAAAACTACAAGGAATTGCCATGAAAATCGCATCTTTAAAAGAAGAATTAACAGGAAACGCTTACCCGGGTCGCGGAATCATCGCGGGACTTTCCAAGGACGGAAAGTATGCCGTAAGCGCATATTGGACAATGGGACGCAGCGCAGGAAGCCGCAACCGCGTTTTTGTAACCGAGCAGGAAGACGGAACGGACGTTATCCGAACAAAGGCATTTGACCCGTCGCTCATTGCGGGCGACCCAAGCCTTATCATCTATGCCGCCGTGCGCGTGCTTGGCAAAAAAACAATCGTAACAAACGGCGACCAGACGGACACCATCTACGAAGGTCTTAAGAACGGTCTTACCTTTGAACAGTCTCTTCGCAGCCGCAAGTACGAGCACGACGCGCCAAACTACACGCCGCGCATTTCGTCGTTGCTTGACCTTGAGGACGGCTACAAATACGCAATCTCAATCCTCAAAAGCGAAAACGGAAATCCCGACAACACATTGCGCTACACATTTACTTACGACGCTCCGCAACCGGGTCAGGGTCGCTACATCCACACATACCTTGGCGACGGCACCCCGCTCCCCTCTTACGAAGGCGAGCCGCTCCCCGTAGAAATTGACGGCGACATCGAAACCTTTGCCGCAAAACTGTGGGCATGGCTCAACACAGACAATAAGGTAAGCCTCTTTGTGCGCTTTATAGACATAAAGACCGGGGAAGCGCGAACCATCATTGAAAACAAGAATAAATAACCGCCCCGCAAATTGCCCGCATGGGGCAAAAAAAATGGCGGCATGGAGCCGAAAGTCGTTTTCTGCTCCATGCCGCCGTTCAAGCAGGCCATCCGCCTTTTTCATGCGGAGCGACTTTTACCCGCCTTCCGCACAAATCACAGCTCCTCAAACTCGTCCTGCATCAAATCGTCGTCATAAAAGAAATGCTCAACAGAAATTTCTGACTTTCCTTTCTCGCGGGAATTGTAAATCGCCGTAAGCAAGCCCAGCACGTCCTCTTTTTTGTGAACAAAACTGCGGCTGTGGCTTAGGCACACAAAATCGCAGTCAAGCCCTTCTATGCACGCAATAAGCTCGCGAAGGCTCTGCTCGTTGTAAAAACGCTTTCCGCCTTTTTCCTTGGAATACGTGGCATCGCCCAAAAAAACATACTCACCGCATTGCAAGCCAAGACAGCCCTTTGCATGGCTTGATGGCACCGCAAAAACCCTGAGTTCGGGGTACGCGCCGTCCGCAGGCACAACAAGTTCGTCGTCAACAACAGTTCCCTGCCGAACATACTTCCGCGTGTTCTCACTCACATACAATTCGCTACGGGTGGTGCAAACCAAATTCCATACGTGATCCGGGTGAAAATGACTCAAGACCACTTTTTTCTTCCTGAAAATCTGCTCTATCTCGTGGGCAGTTTCCTTGCACGCGCCCACATCGTACAGCCACACGCAATCACGGCGCCTGATGAACACAACGTCGCTGCTCAACGGCTTTTTTGATGCCGGAATATATGAAATGTATTCGTTAAGCTCCACGGAATCTGCGGTTAAACGTATCTGAATTGCCATGATTCAAAATATAGACCGTTCCGCCCATTTTTGACAAGAAAAAAAAGACCGCGCATCCGTTTTTTGCGGAAACACGGTCTTTCCCCCTCTCTGAACATGCAAGTCCCTAGTAATTCATCTCCTATTCGTCAGAAACAAAATCCTCGTACACCGCATCAGGGTTTGCAACCGACTGATATTTTGTCGCACCGGTAGAATCTGCGGCCGCCGGACGAACGGCCGAAGCATACTTATACGCAAGCTTGTCAATCTGGCTCAAAAGCCCAAGGTCGTACGAAGTTTCTTTTCCAAGTGAGCTGTCGGAAACATAGGAGTTAATCAGCTTGTTAAGCTCGTCGTGGCGTGAAGAAGAAATATCGCCAGGCTTTTCATCAGCAAAAATAGTATAGAAGAACGTGCTTGCCGAAAGGAACGAGCCGACCGGCTGCGGATGCGTTCCGTCGTCCTCGTAGTAAAATTTTTCGTTCGTCTTTGTAAGGTCGTAGAATGCCTCGCCAGCCGGAGAAACCAACGCGCCGTACTGCTGAGCCTTGTTTATGTAGCACAGCGTGAATTCCGCAGTTCGCGCGTCCTGATCGGTCTTTTTTGGCCATGTGGCATAGTACACAAGCTTTGCGTCAGGGTTGCTCTCGCGGATTTTTGCGATAATCGCCTGAGAACCGCGCGTCAATTTGTCGTCAGTAAACGAACCGCAGATATCCTGCAGAACGATGTAGTCAAATTTCTTTGCCTTTATAGCGCTTTCTGTGTTCGGCGCATTTGAATGGAAAATCAAATTCTTTCCGCCAAAGGTTACCGCCGTCGCATGAACGTTATATCCCTTCAAAAGCGAGATGCCCTCAAACACGCTCCACATGTTGTTGTAATAAGTAAGCGAGTTTCCAATGAAGAGCACGTTGATTTCCTTTCCCAAGTCCGAATAATCAACGGAAGGACGAGGCCCGAACACGCTCAATTCAAGCAATGAGCAGTATTTGTCGTTGAATTCATCTACCAGAATGCGAACCCAGCGCGCCTTTGTATTCCAGAAGGAAACATTCTTTGTAGCATACACGCCGTCATTCACCACAGCAACGGTTTTCCATGTCAGCGACGGAATTTCCGATGGGTCAGAAACGGCATCATCCTCAGAAACCTGAACTGAATATTTTGTAGGATATGCGTTAGGATACAAGCCCTCCGCTGTAGACGTGTCGCCATTTGCCGCGTCCTGACCAGCTCCCGGAACCACGCGGACCTTATTTATAACGCGCACCTCACCCAAATCAACGGCAAACCATGGATTCACATCGGGATTTGTGGCATCCGTCGTATTTGCAATGATGTACGACTGCACGGACGTGCTTCCGTCGTTAAGATTGCTTACGCTTACCGGCTCCGTCTTACCATTGCGCAAATTAGAACTTGCGTACCCCTTTGCGCTCGCATGGTTCTTGACGTTTGCAAAATCGTCAGTCTGCGATGCATAAATTGCCTCTTCATCCTCAGAATCAGAACAGGACATAATTCCCCCGAGCAATGCAAGCCCGCCAAGCAGACAGGCAACTGAGAACATTCTTTTTTTCATAAAAACCTCATAATTCAAAATATAAGGTTTAGCGCTAAACTGTTTTAAAGGATAGCATATTTTTTTCTGTTGTCAACAAAATATTTTTTGTTTTTGAAAAAAATGACTTCGTTAAACAAAAAAGCGCCCTTTCGGACGCTTTCTTATCAACTAATCTTTTTTCTATCGAAGCAAGCTGAGTACGTTCTGTGAGCTCTGGTTTGTACGTGCGGCGTTGCCGCACTACCGAGTTTCGCTTTCGCAAAACTCGCCTGTGCCAGCATTGGTCGTAGCCTACGGCTACTACCGGGTTTGCCTTGCAAACCCGCACGCAATTGCTGGCTATAATTCGGCAAAAACCATATTTTTCTAGCGAAGCAAGCTAAGTACGTTCTGTGAGCTCTGGTTTGCCTGTGCCAGCATTGCTGTTCCAGCCTGGCTGAGAACCTGATCCTTTGTGAACTCAACCATCTCGTTAGCCATGTCTGTATCGCGGATGCGAGACTCAGAAGCCTGGAGATTTTCAGCACCGATGTCAAGACCCTTTACAGTCAATTCAAGGCGATTCTGGTAAGCACCAAGGTCAGCACGCTGCTTGTTGATTTTCTTCAAAGCTTCGTCCAAAGTACCGATTGCGCGGTTTGCTTCGTCTGGAGTTTCCAAAGACATGATTGATTCATCACCAACGTTGCGAATACCAAGAGCCATTGCAGACATTGTTCCGATGTAAACCTGTGTGCGCTGATCCATGTTTGCACCAATATGAAGCCACATAGAACCAGTTACAACGTTTTCTCCTGTCGGGCGAGCGAAGCGTCCTGTAAGCATGTTCATACCGTTGAACTGAGCACAAGAAGCAATGCGGTCAACTTCAGCAATCAAAGAAGAAACCTCAACCTGAATCTGCATACGGTCTTCAGCAGAATAAATACCGTTGGAAGACTGAACTGCAAGTTCACGGATGCGTTGAATGATGTCAGTTGTTTCCTGCAAATAACCTTCAGTTGTCTGAATAAATGAAATGCCGTTCTGAGCATTTTCTGAAGCCTGATTCAAGCCACGAATCTGTGAACGCATTTTTTCAGAAACTGCCAATCCAGAAGCATCATCACCAGCACGGTTGATTCTCAAGCCTGATGAAAGCTTTTCCATGCTCTTCTGCTGATTCAGATCCTGAATTCCCTGGGAACGCTGAGCGAACATAGCGCTCATATTGTGATTAATAACCATAGTGTATCTCCTTGGTGTTATCTACCTAGCTTTTTTCACGGGTTCTCACCACCCTTTACTTTACTATCGGAGATACGATTTTGGACTTTAGAAAAAAAGTAAAAAATTTTGCAGATTTTTTTATTTTTTTTGTGTAAAAAAGAAAAATGAATACCGGAATTCAGGCGTTAATGCCGGTTGCAGTTTCCGCAACCGTTTACGATTACGTGGGGAGTTCCGCTCCTGGTCTTATTAAAGCGGCGTGCAAGAAGGTATTGCTTTTGTTCCACAGCCTTATGACAGACCGGACATGTGCGCGTAATTCCCGGCTGACACGCAGGAAAGCAATGCGGACAGCCATATATGTAGCAAATCTGGTCATTCACTTGCCCCGTAGTGGCAAACACCTTGGTAACAATGTTCTCGCTGGGGCGCAGCATGGTTCCACAGATGGGGCAATTTGCAAAGCCCGGTGCCACACCATGAGCAGGGGTCTTTTTTGCCCCATTCGCGCTCTTTGCCGGAAAATAAATGCGCTTAAAATAAAGCAATGCCGCAATAATGATTACTGCGGCAAGCCCCATCAAAAGGTAGTCCATCTAGCGCTCTTCACTTTTTTTGGGCGGAATAATCAAATTTGAATGCGGAAGGCTTTCTATCCAGTCACAGAAGGTGTGCCATTCGTCCAAACGATGATTCTTGCGCGTCTCGTAAATTCCCTGCAGAACCTGATAGTTCAGCTGAACGGTCGCCTTTTGGTTCAAGCTAGCAGGAAGCAGCTGAATCATCTGCCACCAGTCATCCTTGTTCTTTCCGTCGTTAAAGCGGTCGCGTGCCTTGTTCATCGTCTCAATAAGAACGTCAAGCGCCTTAAGGCTTGCCTCGTCCAAATGCTCATGGCTGAAGTCGTCGCGGACGAATTCTTTTGCCTGTACCTTGTGCATCGTTGAGCAGCTGTTGCGCACAGTTCCTACCTTGTAGGTGTCCATCTCTGCCCACCAATAGCGCGGCGCGGTAACGTCAAACTGAACGGTGATGTACCGCAGGAATTTAGCGTGGCTAGGACCGGAACGACTCAGGCGATCCATAAGCTCCAAATCCGCCTGACCAACAACGTATTCGCCCTTTGCGGCATCGTAGCGGCTGTCGCTTTTGTCCCAACTGTTAAAAGAATTGCGCATTCCGCGGATTGCGGCTTCCCAACCAAAAATTTCTGTCTTTTCTATTAAAATCATTTTGAAATCCTTCTGTCATTCATGCGGCGGATTGTTACTCGTCGCTCTTTTCAAAATCTCCGGAAATTTCGTCCACAACCTCAATCGGCTCGCGAACCTCCGGGCGGTTCCGCAGATAATAAAAAATATAAGCCGCGCCTGTCAGCAGAACAAGGATGCCTCCAAAGCGGATGAGCGCCGTTCCCACCTTAATCGGAATCATAATGATAATGATGGCAAGCACGATTGAAATAAGCGCCTCAAGCACAAACTGACTGCGGTTCACATCCGAGTCTCGCAACTTACCGATGGAGAACAATAGCAACGCGGAACCAAGCAGCAGGTAGATTGCAAGTACGTACAGCATGACAACCCACATGGTAGCCGCAAACTTGAGCGGCAAAAAGAACGCCAAAAGACCAACCACAATACTCATCATGCCGCGGATAAGAACTGAATACTGGAACGTTACGTCAGAAAACAACTTGCGCGTATACAAAAGCTGGTACACGCCGTTTGCAACGGCTTCAATTCCCAAAAGAACGACAACCGCCTTTATGCAGCCGGTCGGCCAGATGAGCATCAAAAGCCCTATTACAGCAAAAATAAATCCAAGAAGAAGACTGTTTTTTTTCATTTGCAACTCCCATAAAATTCAGAACAAAACCGGCGGTTCCGGTTGATTTTTACATTTTTTCAATTATAAACATTTTATTTGTTTTTTTTCAATTCCAAGTGTTGACATAGCGCGCAATTTCATATATTTTATGTTTACATCTTTTTTGGAGCGATACCAAAGCGGTCGTACTGGGGCGGTCTTGAAAACCGTTGATCTTCACGGGTCCGGGGGTTCGAATCCCTCTCGCTCCGATAGCTGGAGGTGTGGTAGAGCGGTAATACAACGGATTGCTAATCCGTCAGTTCCGAAAGGGCTGGGCAGGTTCAACTCCTGTCGCCTCCGAAATACCCAACAGCTTTAGCTGTTAAATCAAAATGAGATTGTAGCTCAGTTGGATTAGAGCGCCACCCTGCGGAGGTGGAGGTCGCACGTTCGAATCGTGTCAGTCTCAAGCGTAAAAAACCAAGCAAAATTGCTTGGTTTTTTTATGACTTTTGCAAGAGCTCTTTGATGAGTCCGGATGCCTTTCAAAGTATACTTCAAAACTCCGCCAGGACGGGAACGTAGCAACGGTATGAAGTTTTTACTTGTGCTTAGGATTATCCGGGCTCTTCAAAGGGCTTTTTATTTTTAGCGCAACATCACCGTTGCGGGCAACAGCAACCTCAAAAAAAATAAAATTTCCGTACTGATTGCCCTAACCCTATAAAAGTTGTATTCTGATGTCTCACGGCTTTTAAACTGCGTTGTCAGCAGCCGGGAAAGCGCTGCCCAAAAGGTCAAAGCCTTCTAGGTAGCCACACTATGTTAAATCCACTACGTAATGGAGAACGTCGATGTCAGAAAAAGGCACCAATCAGTATTACATTACCAGACAGGATTCCACAGAATCTAATGCCCGTAGTTATCCGCGCAAATTTCCATTTGCATTGGTAAAAGCCAAAGGATCATGGGTTGAGGACATTGAAGGAAACAAATATCTGGATTTTTTGTGCGGAGCAGGAACTCTTGCACTGGGTCACAATGACGATGAAATAAACAAGGCAATGGTAGAGCTTATCCAAAGCGATTTTCCTCTGCACACCCTTGATTTGACCACTCCGGTAAAAGACGAATTTGTTCATACAGTAATTTCGCATCTTCCGCAAGAATTGGCAGATAATTGTAAGATTCAGTTCTGCTCGCCAAGTGGAACAGATGCCACAGACGCGGCATTAAAACTCTGCAAAACAGCAACAGGTCGCTCAAGCATAATCGCTTTTCAGGGCGGCTTTCATGGAATGGGACACGGCGCTCTTTCTTGCACAGGAAACTTAGGTGCCAAGAACCTTGTTAATGGTCTCATGCCAAATGTTCAACACTTCCCATATCCAAACACATACCGAGACTCTTTTGGTCTTACAGGACAAGCAAGCATCGATGCCTGCTGCACATACTTTGAGCGCACCCTAAAAGACCCAGAAAGCGGAATCACAAAACCTGCCGCAGTTATCCTCGAGGCAATCCAAGGCGAAGGCGGAGTGAACCCAGCTCCTGTAAAATTCTTGCAGACGGTTCGCCGCGTTACAAAGGAGCTTGGGATTCCTCTGATTTTGGACGAAATTCAGTGCGGAATGGGCAGAAGCGGCCGACTTTTTGCCTTTGAATATGCGGACATCGTGCCAGATGTAATCCTTGTTTCCAAGGCAATCGGCGGAAGCCAGCCACTTAGCATCGTAATCTACAATAAAGATTTGGATAAATGGCAGCCAGGTGCTCACACAGGCACATTCCGCGGAAACCAGCTTGCAATGAAGGCGGGAACAATCGTTCTTAAGCGCGTCACTCAGCCAGAATTCTTAAAAGAAGTTATCCGCAAGGGCGAAAAAATCATGGCTCGCATGAATCAGATTAAGTCCAAGGTCAGCATCATAGGAGATGTCCGCGGAAAGGGACTTATGATTGGCTGTGAATTCGTAAACCCAAAAGAACAAAAAGACTGTGCTGGTCTCTACCCTGCAAACGGAGATGCCGCCGCAAAGGTTCAGAAGCTCTGCTTTGACAACAAACTCATCATGGAAAAAGGCGGCCGCGGCGGCAGCGTAATGCGTTGTCTCTGCGCCCTAAATGTAACCGATGACGAAATCGATCACGCAATGGACATTTTTGAAAAAGCTGTTCTTGAAGTTCAGAAGGACTACGAGTAAGCGGCTTTTCATATAACAAAAAAGGGCAGCACAAGAGGAAGATTCAGAAAGATCAACCACCTCTTATGTTGCCCTTATTTTTTTTTATCTTACGACTTTCTAAAGCAGGCTTCTATTTTTTTCCGAGAGCCGTAAGCCCCGCAACAAGTCCTGCGGCACTCTGTATGTCAGAAGGAATTATTATCTTTGTTGCCTGACCGTCAGCGGCCTTCTCAAATGCTTCAAGCGCACGAAGACGGATTACAGCATCATCAGGAGCTGCCTCTCGAATCATTTTAAGTCCCTGGGCAGTCGCCTGCTGAACCTCAAGGATTGCCTCTGCCTCACCCTTTGCCTTCTGCACGGCAGCTTCCTTGGCAGCCTCCGCATTAAGGATGAGCGCCTGCTTTTGCCCTTCTGCCTCAAGAATGGCGGACTGCTTGTGTCCTTCCGCAATCAGAATCTGCTCGCGGCGCTCACGTTCGGCCCTCATCTGCTTTTCCATTGCCTCGCGGATTGCCTGTGGCGGCTCAATATTCTTCACCTCAACGCGGGTAACCTTTATTCCCCAGGGGTCAGTCGCCTCATCAAGAATGGAACGCATCTTTGAATTGATTACGTCGCGGCTCGTAAGAGTCTCGTCAAGCTCAAGCTCGCCGATGATATTTCGCAAGGTTGTAGCAGTAAGGTTCTCAAGCGCATTCATTGGGTTTTCAACGCCATACGTATACAGCTTAGGGTCCGTTATCTGGCAGTAAACCACGGTGTCAATCTGCATGGTAACGTTATCCTTCGTAATCACAGGCTGAGGCGGAAAGTCCTTCACCTTTTCCTTAAGCGACATGACGTTCGCAATGCGGTCTATGAACGGAACCTTTACATGAAGCCCCACCTGCCAGGTAGCGCAATACGCGCCAAGCCGCTCAATCACATAAGCCTTGGACTGAGGAACAATCCTCACGTTCGCAAGTATAAGGACCAGAATCACGAACAGAATGACACCAATTACCCAAACCATATTTTATTTTCTCCTGACTGATAAAGTATTTCCATCTATTGAAGAGACGATGCAAACGGTCTCCGCCTCAATTTCACTCTCATCCGCACTTTTTGCCGTCCATATAACGCCGTTCGTAGCCTTGACCTCGCCCTTGTCAAATTTAGTAATCTTCTTTGTTACAAGAACTTCCTGACCTTCCATGGAATTGACGTTGGTCTTGTGGCTTCCGAGCCTGAGTTTTTTTACGGCAAATGGCCGCGTAGTCAGCACCAAGGCAATAGTCAGTGCAAAAAAGATTATTATCTGCCACTTGAACGGAAGCAGCGTGCGCCCTATGAATACCATGAGCAGGGCAGAAATGGCACCCCACACCGTAACAAGAGAGAATGTGACAGCCTCAATCACAACGCAAAGAATCATGACCAAAAGCCAGAACCACATAAGATTATTCATTAAGAATTCGTACATGCCCTATTCCACCTTGCCATCCGCAACATCCTTGATTTCGCTCCAGACAGAGACAATTCCCTTTCCGTGCTCCTTGGAATAATACAGCGCCTTGTCGGCATATTGAACGACCTTATCCAAATTGTCGCAGTTTTCCACATCCAGATTGGTGCTTACGCCCATGCTGAAGCCAATGCGTCGGTTTTCAGGCACGGTGATAGTATGGTCGTCCAAAAATTCCATGATGTCTGGAATAAAATATTCGTGCGAAATAAGACAGTCCCTGAGCCGCTGGAACACGCGCTTTCCTTCTTCGGCGTTGGTGTCAAACATGATGATGACGAATTCGTCGCCGCCGTAGCGCGAGATGAAGTCTATCTTGCGGCAGGTCTCGCGCAAAAGGTTCGCAAAACTCTTTATGAGAAGGTCTCCAACGTTATGACCAAAGGTGTCGTTGTAGAACTTGAAGTTGTCCATGTCGATAAAGGCAACGGCAATCTGTATGACGGTTTCCTTGCGTTGCTGGTAACGGCGTACGCGCTCGCTTTCAAGCGAAATACATTCCTGGAACGCGTGGCGGTTCTTCAGGCGTGAAAGCTGGTCGGTTGAGCTCATCACCATAAGATGCTCTTCCTGCTTGAATATGACCACCTGCGACTGAATGCTGGAAAGCGCGATGTTGACCGTGTTGATGACCTCGACGGTAAGCGGATTCTTCTTTGATGGAATGAGGATGATTCCGAACGTATATTTTGAGTATGAGCAGTTTCCAAAGAACACGTCCACATCCTCATTGTACACCAGCTGCGCGTTCTCGCTTTTCTTTGACTGCTTGAACAGCGTTTGCCATGCTTCCTGCGCAAGAGGAAAAGTCTTTTTGTTTGATACTGACTCAAAGCACTTGTATTCATTATCCTCATAGGCGGCAAAATAAATGCGCTCGCACATCGTGTATTCAGAAATATCAAGCAGAACGGAACGCACATACTGCTTTATGCTCATGTTCTTGGTGTTTCCGGTCTTTACCTTGTTGATGAACTGATAATCGTGAATGCGCTTATGAAGCAGAATCAGAAGCTGCTCTTTTTCTGCCTTGGACTTAAGGTCGATGAGGCTTACGTCAAGCGGGTCAAAGCGTTCTATTCCGTCCAGATACTTCTGAACGGTCATCGTCTCCGGGCTTTCCGTGCCGCCCCGTAGATAGTAGGAAAAGCCATGCTCCTTGGCAATGCCGGCACCGGTACGTATTGCAAAGCTCGCTTGCTCAGAATAGCCCAGGCGTTCAAGCATGACGGCAAATTCGTAGTAGGCAAAGACGATTTTGTGGAACATCTTGCTTTTTATTTCGCTGAATTCCTCAACGCAACGCTTAAAAAGCAGCTCCGCAAATTTAAATTCGCCGTCCACAACGTGAAGCACCGCCTCTATAAAGTAGATGAACGGCCTGTCTTCGGTGGAAAGCGACTCCATGTTCTGCATGATGTTGGCGTGGTTCACACGCCCACGGATATAGTCGCCCGCGTCAAAACTTATCATCGTCTTGAACATGAGCATATCGTTTAGCGACGGCAAGAACGAGCTGTTCAGCATCTCGTCCATCTTGAAGGTGGAAAGGTAATGCGAAATGACATTGAACACGTCGTACGCCTCGGAAAAGTGCCGCGAATAGAACAGGGCGTATCCAACGTTTTTAAGCGTGTCCGTAATCGTCGCAACATCGCCCACGTCGTACAGCTTGGCGATGATGCCGTTCTCCAAGTCGTAGCCGCGCTTGTACATGGCGCGGCAGTTTGCGTCGTAGCACAAGCCGTTTCGTATGTTCAGAATAGGACCAATCTCTCCAATTTCTGTGCGGATTTCGTTGCATTTGTCGTACCACTTAAGCGCTTCGTCCATCTCGCCGTAGTGAGAGCAGATGATTCCCTTCCAATGGCAGGCTGAAGAAACCAGATGCTGATTGTCAATTTTTTGCGCAAGCTCAAGGCTCTTGTCTATTCCCTCGTCAACAGACTTACGCGTAACCTCGTTGTCAACCAGCTTCCACGGAACAGAAATTGAGATGCTGATGTAATTGTTCACAAAGCCCTGCTTTTCCAAAAGCTCAAGACACTTCTGATATTTTACGACCGTGTCTCCGGCAGAGCTTGCGCGCGAGATGTTGAAGTCAAGAATTGAGCAGAGCGCAAGGTACACGTCGTTGTTCTTTTCGGTGAGTGCTTTTTCGGCGAGCGTGTAATATTTTTGCGCAAGCGAGGCGGACTTTTTGAACGAGAACGCCCAGGTCAGGTGATACAGCGCGATTGCGTTGGTCATGTCATTTATCTGCGTGTCAATGATGTCGTTCAGATACAGAATCGCCTCGTCCACAAGCTCGCAGGCAAGCAGGCACCGCGCCAGCTCAAGGCTCATGTCGCGCTTTTGGTCCTCATAAAAATCAAACTTGCCGAAATTTTCCGAAACCCAAAGCGCAAGCTCCTTAAGCTGCGCGCGCATCATAAAAATACGATTGTTGCGCAGGCTGCGGTAAATGGCATCAAATTGCTCGTCGCCAGACAAATCCAAAAGAGTCTTGTACTGCGTCTTGTCCTTGGAGATGGAAAGCTCCGATGAAATCAAATGCAGATAATTGCGGTCATTTGAAATTTCTTCCTCGAACTTAAAGATTGCCGACGGCTCCATGTCGTTATTGAAGGAAGAAAAACAGAACACAAAGCGACCGTCCAAATGCACGGACTGAAGATGGCGGATAAGCTCGACGGATTCCGAAGAAAGGCACTGGGCGTTCAGAATGAGGTAATTTTTTTTGCAGTATTTTTCAAGCAGGGCGATTATGGTGCGGACAAAGCGGTTCTGCTCGTACAAAAGCTCGTTGGCAAGCGGAATGTCAAAGCGCAAATCGGCAATGCCATTCTTAAAGAACGAAAGGAACGTGTCCTTCTGCACGGAATAGGAAAGTTCGGCAACAACGTCCAAATCAAGCGCAACGTCATCAGACTGAAGCACGGTAAGAAACGGCTTATATGGCAAAAAATCCTTTGAGACATCAATGACGCACCAATCTTCCTTTTCAAGCTCGTTGATGATGCTGTCAGGCACGCGCAAGAAACAGACGGAATCGCTACATGAGGAGATGAATTTTCGGACAATTTCCAATTGCGGTGCCAACATAAGACGGCTTTCATTTTACTACAGTTCCCTAAAAAACGAAAGTTTTCTATACTTCAAATCATGAAAAATATTTTCCTTACTGACTCAGAAGCCTCAAAGGCTGAATATAAAGCGGCAATCGCCCAGACTACGGACGCAATCTGCGATGCATTCAATGCGCCAACGGCATATTCCGGTCCAACGCCGCAGGAACTTCAGGCGCAAATCAGGAGCAGTTCCATTCTGCCAGAAAAAGGCATTGGCTGGGACGAGGTGCTTAACCTTACCAAAGCAAAAATACTACCCAATCTGCTGCGCCCTTCCAGCACGGACTACATGCCGCATCTGCACAGCCCCGCAACAATAGAAAGCCTTGCCGCAGAGCAGATAATCAGCGCGTTCAACCAAAGCATGGACAGCTGGGATCAGGCACCCGTTGCCACAGAAATTGAGGTTGAGGTAATCCGTCATTTGTGCGCGCTGTACGGCTACGACACGGCAAAGGCTGACGGCGTTTTTACAAGCGGCGGCTCCCAGTCAAATCAGACGGCAATTATTCTGGCACGGGACTGGTTCATAACGAACGTCCTGAACTATGATGTGAAGAAATTCGGGCTTCCGGAAAATTTCAAGAAGCTCCGCATGTACACAAGCGAAATCAGTCACTTTTCCATGGAAAAATCCGCGCATATTCTTGGCTTGGGCTACCAGAGCGTGGTTAAGGTGCCGGTGGACGCAAACCGCCGCATGGACTTTGCCGCGTTGGAACGACTGATAAACGCCGACATTGCCGCAGGCAACATTCCGTTTTTGGTTGTGGCAACCGTAGGAACCACGGATTTTGGCTCCATCGACCCAGTTCAAAAAATCGCGGCGCTGTGCAAGGCTCACAACATGTGGCTTCATGCGGACGCGGCATACGGAAGCGGCGTAATATTGAGCAAAAAATACGCCGACCGCGTAAAGGACTTGCACCTATGCGACTCTATCACGCTGGACTTTCATAAAATGTTCCTGCTGCCCATCAGCTGCTCGGCGGTAATCATAAAGGACGGCACGGACTTTGCCGCACTCACCATTCACGCGGACTACCTTAACCGCGAGGAAGATGAAGAGGACGGCTACACCAACCTTGTAGACAAATCCTTGCAGACCACGCGCCGCTTTGACGCGCTCAAGGTATGGATGAGCTTTCTTATGCGCGGAAAAGACGGCTGGAGCGACATAATCACCACCAGCATGGAAAACGCCCAGCACCTGTACGGCATCATTTGCAAGAACCCGCGCTTTGCCGCCATTACAAAGCCGGAGATAAGCTCCGTAGTGTTCCGCTATGTGAGCGCAAAAAATGACGGAACGGATGCCGCAGCCCTTGCCGACGACGAGACGAACAAAAGGGTGCGCCGCACGCTGCTTCACAAGCACGGAATTGTCATAGGTCAGACTGTGGCGGACGGCCGGGTATGCCTTAAGTTCACGCTTCTGAACCCGCTCATGACACATGCAAAGCTTGAGGAGCTTGTGAGCACAATAGAAAAAATCGCCGAAGAGTCGGACTAGGAGACAAAAGTTCGTGCTCTCACCGCATTCGCAGCGCACGAATAAAAACCTACGCTTTCAGTAAGATTTTTTTCCTATTTTGCGATTCATGGATTATAATGATTTGCATGAAAAAGCGGGCATCTTTGTACACCTTATCCATCATCATCCTCGCAGAGCTGATTGGCCTTTCAGTAATCATGTACCTGCGCTACCACATAGACAGACAAACGCAGCTGTTCAAGGTGATTATTGAGCAGATTTTTGAGATTGAGGATGACGCGCAGCAGCTTCGCGGACTTCTATACAAATATGAATACCACATGGCTTCCGAGCTGTACTCATACGGAACCGCCAGCATGGAAGCACAAAAAAATCTGACCAGAACGGAGCTTGAGATAAGAAATCAGATTATAAAGCACGGACAGCTGATGCAGCGGCTTCCAAAAGGAAGCGAGCAGGCTTCTCTCTTTCGCACGCTGAATGACGACGTCCTGAATTATCTGAATTACAATGCCGTCCTGCTTTCCATGAAAGGAATTGAGAACCGCGACGAAATCAAGCAGTTCACGGATGCGTTCATCCTTCCGCTCATGCAACGTGTCAATTCCAGCATTGACGCACTGCTGGTAATCACAAAGAGCCACATCGCAAATTCCCAGCAGGAATTGTCCGTCCATCTAATCCGCTCGCGCATAATCTGTATCGGAGCGCTTTTGCTCATGGTCATCTCCATTATTCTGAGCATTGCGTACAGCCATAAAACGCTTTCTGAGCTTGAATCGAACAACAAATTCCTTGAATTCAAGTCGGAGCTGAACCGCATACGAATAAGCGAAATACAGAACAATACGATTATGGGCATTGCTGAGCTGGTAGAAAGCCGCAGCGGCGAAACCGGGCAGCACATCAAGCGCACGAGCAACCTTGTTCACCGAATTCTTATGTGCGCAAAAAAGCACAACAAGTGGCATGACATACTCACCGACGAATACATTGACTTTGTAACGCGCGCCGCACCTATGCACGACTTAGGCAAAATCGTCATCTCGGACACAATTTTGAACAAGCCGGGCAAGCTGACCAACGACGAATTTGACATAATGAAAACTCACGCCGCAGAAGGCGGAAAAATCGTATATGAAATTCTAGGTGGCGTAGAAAACATGCGCTACGTGGAAATCGCGGCGGACATTGCCAATTACCATCACGAAAAATGGAACGGAAAAGGCTATCCATGCGGCAAAAAGGGAACGGAAATTCCGCTCTGCGCCCGCATAATGGCAGTTGCCGACGTGTTTGACGCGCTCGTTTCCAAACGTTGCTACAAGCTGCCAATGAGCTACGACGAAGCCTTTGCGCTCATTCAAAGCGAGGCGGGCGAGCATTTTGACCCCGAGGTAGTTGAGCTGTTCCTGGAGATAAAAGATGAGATTAAAGAAGAATTCTAAGCCGCTTTTGCTTATCATGCTGAGCGCATGCATTACGCTCTTCGGCTGTAAAAAACAAAACACACACTCTGCCACTCCACTTTCGTATTCCTGGTGGGGAAACGCAAGCCGCCACGAATACACGCTTCAGGCGCTGGAACTATTCAAGTCTATGCACCCGAACATAACCGTAACGCCCGAATACGCCGCATGGAACGGCTACGAGGAGCAGTTTGACGCAAAATTCAAAAGCGGTGGCTCTGCTGACGTAATGCAGATAAACTTTGACTGGCTCTTTAAATATTCGCCGGACGGCAGCGCTTTCTACGACCTGAACGAATTGCAGGACGAGCTTGAATTCTACAATTTTACGCTCAGCGATTTGGAATACGGCGCGGTAAACGGCAAACAGAACGCCATTCCGGTTGCGTTCAATTCCCTTATTCCTGTTTTCGACAGGAGCGTGTTTGAGGAGAACCGGCTTTCCATTCCAAAAACCTGGGACGACCTTTTTGACTGCGCAAGAATTCTAAAAGGCAAGGACTATTATCTTATGGGAACCGGTGCCAAGCACAGCTTTTTGCTATGCACGGCATGGTTTGAGCAGACGCACTCAAAAAAAATCTTCAGCGACAACTCTACCCTTGCCGCTTCACAAAGCGAACTTGAGGAGCTGTTCGCGTTTTACAAGCGCCTTATAACGGAGCGCGTGCTTTACCCGGACACAGGCGCTTTTTCGCAGCAGCTGCTTCTCAAAAAGCGCATTGCTTCCGCCGTCATCTGGTGCAACGAGGCAGACCAATTTGCTGACATTTTTACGCAAAAAGGTCATACGGCCGCGCTCGGCGATTTTATTACCACCAAGGGCGCTACGGAGTCCGGCTGGTATCAAAAACCGGTCATGCTGTATGCAATAAACAAAAACACGGCGCACCCAAAGGAAGCCGCCGCCCTCCTGAACTTTTTGCTGAACGACCAGCAGAACGCGCGGCTTCAAAAATGCGACAAGGGCGTGCCAGCAAGCAATAAAAGCCTTAGCGCGCTCATAGAGCATGACGAGCTGAATGAATTTGTCTACACATCACTCATGAAAATCCGCTTTAAGAGCGAAAAGTTGTCTGCCATGCTCCCTATTATGGAGCATAAGGACGTAATCGCCGCATTCACAAAAAATGCCGCTGCCTGCGCAAACGGAACAAAGTCGGCACAGGAGGCGGCAAAGGACTTTAAGGCGGCAATAGAAGCGCTCACGCAAGGAACGCGCACATTATAGAAAAGGCGCACACCTTATTTTTCAGTTTTAAGCGCGCGAATCCGCTCTGCAAGCGTGGGGTGGTCATAGTTCCAGAACACGTATGCCTTTGCGGGATTCAGCTCGCTCAAATTCTCGCTGTTCAGCTTGATGAGCGCGGAAATAAGTGGCTCCGGCGTTCCAAGCAGCTTTGCGCTGAACGCGTCCGCCTGATATTCATCGCGGCGGGACGAAAAGCATGTTATGGGCGAAAGGAATTCCTGTAGCGCCCCCACCACAAGCGAGGCAAGGAACAGCCCGATGAATTGCACGGCTTCCACTGGAACCGAAGCGAAAGCGAAGCCAAAGCCAGTGTAAATTGAGGTTCCATGCGCAATTCTGAACAACAGGTACATGAGCGCAAACTCAACCGGCACCATCACCACAAAACGGCGCAGGATGTGCTTAAGCTTATAATGCCCAAGCTCATGACCAAGCACGGCAACAAGCTCGTCAACGGTAAGCTGCTTTATGAGCGTGTCGTACAGAACAATCCGCTTGGATTTTCCCATTCCGCCAAAGTACGCGTTGGAATGCCCGCTGCGCTTTGACGCGTCCATAACAAAGATGCCGCTAGCCTTAAAGCCGACCTTTTCCATCAGGTGCGAAATTTTTTCCTTTAATTCGCCGTCCTCAAGAGGAGTGAATTTATTGAAAATCGGAGCGATGACAAGCGGGTACAGCACCTGCAGAATGAGCGTGAACGCAAACAGAACGCAGCACAGCAGAACCCACCACAAATCAGGAAATTTTACAAGAACGGCAACCATTGCGGCAAGCAGAACGGCGGTCAGCACCAAAGACATCAGAAGCGACTTAAGCTGGTCAGTAAGCCACAGGCGAAGCGTCATATTTGAAAAGCCGAACTTTTTTTCTATATTGAACTCGTGAAAAAGCTCAAAGGGAATGGAAAGAATTGATTCCGGTAAGCCCGCCAGAATAAAAAACAGGAACGCGCAAAAATACGTGCTTACAAATCCAAACGGAAAGCCCGTTACGCGGCATACCACGTTAAAAAGCCAGGGATAAAAGCCCGAAAGCACCAAAAGCATCGAAACCGAAAAGGAAAGCAGCGACGACGGAATGAAGCAAAAATATTTTGCGTTCTTATACGCATTGATTTTTGCGATTTTTTCCGCATCAAACAGCGCGGCATGCTCCGTCGCTGCAATTTCTGGCGGAAGCTTAGCGCCGTGCGTTACGCGCGCGCGAAAATCCAAAAAACTGATGAAATGATGAACCACGAACGAAGCGATTGTTCCGCAGATAAACACGCGGACAAAAATATTGGAAAGGACGATTGCATTCATACCGCAATTCTAGCAAAAACGGCGGCAAAAAAAAAGCCTGAGCCGCTTGCTGCAGCAGCTCAGGCTTGGTGTGCGCCAAGCAGTTTGTCGGGCGCTTTTGCTTACCTTATGCGCATTCAATTGCGATGCGTTTTGGCGCAGGCAAAGATTTACGCGGCATGGTTACGCTTAGGATTCCGTTCTTGAAGGAAGCCTTGACGTTTTCTGCGTCCACGTCCTCAGGAATCGTAAAACTGCGGTTGAAAGCAGAAACCTTGCGCTCCTTGATGAGCCATTTTTCTGACTTTTCAGCCTTCTTTTCCTTTTCCTCCTCTACCTTTGAGGAGATGGTCAGCGTGTTGTGGTCAAGCTCAATATTGACGTCGTCTTCAGATCTTCCCGGAAGCTCCATATCAAGGTTATATGCGTCCTCTGTTTCCTTTACGTCTACGCGCGGTACAGAAACCGTGCGGCATCCGTAACCATTAAAAAGTGTGTCATTGAAAAGTGAATCAAAAAGTGAAAGTTCGTTCATTTTGTGCCTCCTACAGCATTTGTTTTTTTCTTTCACTTATTATTTAGCAAATAGCGTGCCAACTTTTATTTTTGTGATTTTTTGCAGGAATTCAGCGATTTTTTAACGCGTAAGAACACAAACGGCGTGATTTTTTTACAGAAGACGAAAACAGGGTGCGTCATTTTTGCCGATGGGTAATTTTTCCTCTTCTTACTGAGTTATTTTTACCCACTCAGTACGAGCCCTTGTGAAATTCCGGGTTGAATTAGTCAGAATTTTCGGGCTTGGTCTCGGAGATGATTGCAGCTCCCTCGTCCAGGCGGCGCTTTTTTTGCCCCGGCTCTGGTTCTTGCTCAAAAACGATAATCGTTTCGTTCTGGCTAGCGTCATCCGCGTCGGGATTGAGGCGCACGTAATGAATGCGGCATTCGCAGAGTGCAAAAAGAACCGCCGCATACAAAAACCAGTGCGCGGCTCCCTCAAAATAGCCAAAAAAGTCAAACACGCCGTGAACGAGCACCGCAAAAACAAGTGCAAGAACGTCGGCACGCTTGGCGCGGATGCTCCACACAAAAAGCCCGCACAAGCCAGCGCAGGCAACGTGAATCAGGTCGGAAGAAAAAACACGCAGAAAAATCAGGTGAACCAAAAGCGTGGCACCGCTTGCCTGAGCGTTCCGCAGATAGTGCAAAAAGTACACCGCAGACTCAAAGCTGGCAAGCGAGATGCCAAACAAAAGGCTTACGATAAAAAATTGACGGAAGGTAAGGCGCTTTGACGGAATGAGGGCAATCAGCGCCGTCTTGAACAGCTCCTCAAAAAGTCCGTTAAAAAGAATGACTTGAATGAGCAGGCGCACAAAGCCAGAGCTTTCAGAATATTCCGCGTAGGGGCTGAGGAACGCAAAAAAGGTCTGCAAGAAGGTTGTAGGAACGACGGCGAGCAAGCCCAAAAGACTTGCAGCAATCAGCGAGGAAAACGGTGTTTTTGAAAAAAACAAAAAGCCTGCAAAGCACAGGATGGCCGGCAAAAAGCAGAGCGCCATAAAAAAATACATAATCATTTGTGTAAGAATACCGCAGGTCGTGGACTTTTGCAATTCGGCAAGTTATACTAGAGGCATGAATAAATCCTATGTCATTTTAGGAATCAAGCATTCCGGAAAAACAACTCAGAGCAAATTTCTTGCGGAGCATCTTGGCTGCCCGGTCATAGACATTGATGAGGTCATGCAGAAGAACACCGGGCTTTCGCCACGCAAAATTTACGAGGACGAAGGGCCGTGCGCATTCATGAACGTTGAGGAGACGGTCTGCGAAAAGGTTGCAAAAATGTACAAGGACCAGCTGGTTGTGGTGTCAACGGGAGGCGGCATCTGCGACAATGCTCCCGCGCTGCACCATCTGCGCGCGCTGGGAACCTTTGTGTTCATTGAGGTACCGGAGGAAATTGCGTGCGAACGGATTTTAAAGAAGGCGGAACAGCTTTCTGACGGAACGTGGAAGGGGCTTCCTGCGTACATAAATAATCTTAAGCCAAAGAACGAGAATGCCGTACGCGAGATTTTTGGCCAGTTCTACAAGGAACGGACGGAGGTGTACAAATCCATTGCCGACATAACCGTTGCCATGAAGGACGGCTCAAAAGACGACAACTTCAAGCTGCTGAAGCAGGCGCTTGGCATATAAAAAATTGGACGGCATAAAAAAACGGCGTTGCAAAAAAAATGCAGGACGCCGTTTTTTTTTGTGCTTTTGGCATCAGTTGCAGCCGCCGCAACCACCACCACAACCGCCGTTGTCGCAATTGCCGCCGCAGTTACCGCACCCGCCGCCACAGCCGCAACCACCAAGCGAGCTAAGCTCGTCTTCCGTTGCCTCTCGCACATCAAGAATTTCTATGTCAAACGTAAGCTGCTTTCCGGCAAGTTCGTGGTTTCCGTCTACAGTAACGGTGTCGTCCAGATCGGAAGAGCACACG
>ERZ842401.3095-NODE-3095-length-21099-cov-6.529937_pt1 | contig 21099 bp, 8 predicted proteins | sample MGYA00521270_ERZ842401 | MGnify/ENA primary metagenome ERZ842401 (study PRJEB31892, sample SAMEA3878208) | bioreactor metagenome | biome: Moose rumen | place: Sweden | collected 2011-10 | study: EMG produced TPA metagenomics assembly of the PRJEB12797 data set...
GCCGTTTCGCTACCTCCGACCTGAACGACCTCTATCGTCGTGTCATCATCCGCAACAACCGTCTGAAGCGTCTTATGGAGATTAAGGCTCCCGAGGTCATCCTGCGCAACGAGAAGCGTATGTTGCAGGAGGCTGTCGACAGTCTCTTCGACAACAGCCGCAAGAGCAGTGCCGTGAAGACCGAGAGCAACCGTCCTCTGAAGTCCCTCTCCGATTCGTTGAAGGGTAAGCAGGGACGTTTCCGTCAGAACTTGCTGGGTAAGCGTGTCGACTATTCGGCCCGTTCCGTAATCGTTGTCGGTCCCGAACTGAAGATGGGTGAGTGCGGTCTGCCCAAGCTGATGGCAGCCGAACTCTACAAGCCCTTCGTCATTCGCAAGCTCATTGAGCGCGGCATCGTGAAGACGGTGAAGAGTGCCAAGAAGATTGTAGACCGTCGCGACCCCATCATCTGGGACATTCTGGAGCACGTCATGAAGGGTCATCCCGTTCTGCTGAACCGTGCACCAACGCTGCACCGTCTCGGTATCCAGGCTTTCCAGCCCAAGATGATTGAAGGTAAGGCTATTCAGCTTCATCCCCTGGCATGTACCGCCTTCAACGCTGACTTCGACGGTGACCAGATGGCCGTTCACTTGCCTCTGAGCAACGAGGCCATCTTGGAGGCACAGATACTGATGCTCCAGAGCCACAACATCCTGAACCCTGCCAACGGTGCTCCTATCACCGTACCTTCGCAGGACATGGTGCTGGGTCTCTACTACATCACCAAGCTTCGTCCCGGAGCTAAGGGTGAGGGTCTCACTTTCTACGGTCCCGAAGAGGCCATTATCGCCTACAACGAGAAGAAGGTAGACGTTCACGCCCCCGTGAAGGTTGTCGTCGACGACCTCATGGAGGACGGCACGATGGGCAAGCGCATGGTGGAGACCTCCGTAGGACGTGTCATCGCCAACGAGGTCATCCCCACCGAGGTCGGATACTTCAACAAGGTGGTTTCCAAGAAGACCCTGCGCGACCTCATTACCGATGTCATCAAGACTGTCGGCGTGGCTCGTGCCTGTGACTTCCTGGACGGTATCAAGAACCTGGGTTATCGCATGGCCTACGAAGGTGGCCTGTCCTTCAACCTGGGCGATATCATCATCCCCGACGAAAAGGAGGAACTCATCCGCAAGGGTAACGACGAGGTAGACCGCATCACGCAGGACTACGGTATGGGATTCATCACCGACAAGGAGCGTTACAATCAGGTCATCGACACCTGGACACACGTCAACAACAACCTCTCCGATGTGCTGATGAAGACCATGAGCGAGGCCGACCAAGGCTTCAACGCCGTGTACATGATGCTGGATTCCGGTGCCCGTGGTAGTGCTGGTCAGATTAGTCAGCTCTCCGGTATGCGTGGTCTGATGGCCAAGCCTCAGAAAGCCGGTGCCGAGCCGCTGATTATCGAGAACCCCATTATCTCCAACTTTAAGGAAGGTATGAGCGTGCTGGAGTACTTCATCTCCACCCACGGTGCCCGTAAGGGTCTGGCCGACACCGCCTTGAAGACGGCCGATGCCGGTTACCTGACCCGTCGTCTGGTGGATGTCTCTCACGACGTCATCATCACCGAGGAGGACTGCGGCACCCTGCGTGGTCTTGTATGTACCGCCCTGAAGAATGGCGACGAGGTCATCAGCAGTCTCTACGACCGCATCTTGGGTCGTGTCTCCGTACACGACATCATACACCCCGTGACGGGCAAGCTCATCTGTGCTTCCGGTGAGGAGATTACCGAAGCCAAGGCACAGGAGATTGAGGAAAGCCCCATCGAGAGTGTCGAGATACGTTCCGTGCTCACCTGCGAAAGCAAGAAGGGCGTCTGCATGAAGTGTTACGGTCGCAACCTGGCCACCAGTCGCATGGTGCAGAAGGGTGAGGCTGTGGGCGTCATCGCAGCGCAGTCCATCGGTGAGCCTGGTACACAGCTGACGCTGCGTACCTTCCACGCCGGAGGTGTCGCAGGTAACGCTGTTGCCAACGCCATGATTAAGGCCAAGTACGAGGCCCGCCTCGAGTTCGAGGAGTTGCGTACGGTCGACATCAAGGACGACGAGGGCAAGGATGCCAAGATGGTTGTCGGCCGTCTGGCCGAGGTTCGCTTTGTCGAGCCCAACACAGGCATCGTGCTCCTTACCCAGAACGTACCTTATGGTGCTACCTTATATAATAAGGATGGCGACAAGGTTGCCAAGGGCGATGTCATTGCCAAGTGGGACCCCTTCAATGCCGTTATCGTTACCGAGACCGCTGGTCGCGTGAAGTTCGAGAACGTCGTCGAGGGTGTCACCTATCGTGTCGAGGCCGACGAGACCTCCGGTCTGCGTGAGCTCATCGTCATCGAGTCCAAGGACCGCACCATGGCTCCCGCCGCACACATCCTGGACGAGAATGACGAGCTCATCCGTACCTACAACTTCCCCATCGGTGGTCACATCTCCATCGAGGATGGTGCCGAGGTGAAGGCCGGTGAGGTACTCGTCAAGATACCTCGTGCAGCCGGTGGCGGTGGTGATATCACTGGTGGTCTGCCTCGTGTCACCGAGTTGTTCGAGGCCCGCAACCCCAGCAATCCTGCCATTGTCGCCGAAATCGACGGCGAGGTCACCATGGGTAAGCTCAAGCGTGGTAACCGTGAGGTCATCGTCACCTCCAAGGTGGGCGACGTACGCAAGTATCTCATCCCCCTGTCCAAGCAGTTGCTCGTGCAGGAGAACGACTACGTGCGTGCCGGTACTCCCCTCAGCGACGGTGCCATCACGCCTGCCGACATTCTGGCCATCAAGGGCCCCACGGCAGTGCAGGAGTACATCGTCAACGAGGTACAGGACGTTTATCGTCTGCAGGGTGTGAAGATCAACGACAAGCACTTCGAGGTCATCGTGCGTCAGATGATGCGCAAGGTGATGATCAACGAGCCCGGCGACACCAACTTCCTGGAGCAGCAGGTTGTGGACAAACTCGACTTCGCTGCCGAGAACGACCGCATCTGGGGCAAGAAGGTAGTCGTGGACGCTGGCGACTCGGAGGTCATGAAGAAGGGTATGATTGTTACCGCCCGCAAGCTGCGTGACGAGAACAGTAGCCTGAAGCGTCGTGACCTGAAGCCCGTCGTCGTTCGCGATGCCGAGGCAGCGACCTCTACCCAGATACTTCAGGGTATCACGCGTGCCGCCTTGCAGACCAGCAGCTTCATGTCTGCCGCATCGTTCCAGGAGACCACCAAGGTGCTGAACGAGGCTGCCATCAACCGCAAGACCGACCACCTGGAAGGCATGAAGGAGAACGTCATCACCGGTCACCTCATCCCTGCCGGTACGGGTCTGCGCGAGTGGAGCAAGATTATTGTAGGTCGCAAGGAAGACTTCAATCAGACGCTCAGTCGCAAGTCTATCCTCGACTTCGACGACGAATTCTAACCCATTCGTCGGTCACTATAAAGAAAGGGGATGCCCAGCCGGACATCCCCTTTCTTCGTTCTCGTTCTTCGTTCTCGTTCTCGTTGACGTTTTTTTGTTTTCGTTTTCGTAGCAACGAAGTTGCGTTTCGTTTTCGTAGCGTAGCGTTTCCGTTACCGTAGCGCAGCGTTGACCCTCTCCACCACCTGCAAGTTCACCTTGCGCAGCTCCTCGCTGGCCTTCCTCAGGTTGCGGCTGAACTCCTCGTACGTCTCCGCGCCGTTGTCGCACAGGTCCGTCACCGACTTCACGTAGAGCACTGGCGTACCGTAGAGCGAGCAGACGAAGCCGATGGCCGCTCCCTCCATGTCCTTCAGCTCCCCTCCGTGCTGCTGAATCATCTCCAGGTCGCAGGGCTGCATGTCCAGCGAGCTGCCCGTCGTCACCTTTCCCATCGGCAGCCCCAGGCTCTCGGCCAGTTCGCGGCTGCCTTCCCACACGGGGTAGTTGCCTACGCTCTGCGTGCTCCACGCGTCGTCGCCCGGCACGCGTCGGTCGTGAAACATCACGCCGTTGCCGATGTACACCTTCCCTATCTCAGCCCCCTTCTGCTGAAAGCCGCCGCACGTCCCGCTGTTTATCACCAGGTCGGGTTTCAACCGCTGTATGGCCACCGTGGCAGCCACGGCCGCGGGCTCGCAGCCCACCAGGTCGCTTCCGTGCTGTTGTCCGTTCAGCACCACACACAACCTCATGCCCTTTACCTCACCCTCGTACAGCGCGCAGGGCAGGGGAGCGAAGAAGTCCTTTTTCTCTCTCAGCCCATACTCCTCGATGAATGGACTGGCCTCGGCCATCATGGCCACAATATAACAGATTACTTTCATATTTTCACCAACTTTGTGACAAAGTTACGAAAAGTCGAGGGCAGAACGAAATAAATTCATTTATTTCTTATGCCGAGACGGAGTAAGTTAGCCACGCAAGTAGCAGAGTTACGAAAAAACGAATGACAGGGGAGGGGCAGGGGTGGGGTCTTTCCCCGTTTTCATTATCGTAGCGCAGCGTTTCGTTCCCCCTTCCTCCCTCTTTCCTCTCGGTGTCGGTCGCCGTTTCCCTCGGTGTCGGCAGTCGGACTAAACCTTTTTTCTCCCTCTGTGTCATAGTGATATGCGACACCTCCTGCTCATACTCGCCCTGCTGTCCACGACGCTGCTTCGCGGACAAGGGACGGCTACGCTGAACATCCGCGGGACGGTGTACGAGAACCAGTCGCTCCATCCTTTGGAGGGCGCCCAGGTGAGGCTCACCGATGCCGCGGGCAAGCTGGTGTCCGGCAACCTGACCGGCAAGAACGGCCAGTTCCTTTTGCCCGGCATACCCACGGGCACCTACACCCTCACCGTCACCTTCATGGGCTTCAAGGAGCAGCGGTTCACGCTCACCCTGCCTCGCAAGTCGGGCAACTACAAGGTGGCCGACGTGCTGATGCGCGAGGACGCGAAAGTGATGGCCGAGGCCACGGTGGTGGGCAAACTGCCGGAGATGACCGTGGTGGACGACACCGTGATGTACAACGCCGATGCCTTCAAACTGCCCGAGGGGGCGCTGGTGGAGGAACTCGTAAAGAAACTCCCCGGCATCGTGGTGGACGACAACGGAAACTACACTTGGAACGGCAAGTCGCTCTCCCAGATACTGGTGGACGGCAAGGAGTTCTTCGGCAACGACATGAGCCTGGTGCTGAAGAATCTTCCGGCCGAGATAGTGGACAAGGTGAAGGCCTACGACCGGCAGAGCGACCAGGCGCGCATCACGGGCATCGACGACGGCGAGGAGCGCACCGTGCTCGACCTTCAGATAAAGAAGAACCGCAAGCGGGGATGGTTCGGTAACGTGGACGGAGCCTACGGCACCCACGAACGCTACAGCGGGCGTGCCATGCTGAACCGCTTCGTGGGAGACCAGAAATTCTCCGTCATCGGCAATGCCGGCAACACACAGGGCGACGGCATGACCGACCGGCAGACCGTCGGGGCCACCATGAACTGGGAGAAACCCAAACGGCTGGAGCTCAACGGCTCCGTCAACGGGCAGTTCTCCCAGGGCAGCAGTGAGCGCGAGACGGCCAGTCAGAGTTTCGAGAACCGCGCCGCGTCCTACAGCAACCAGTGGCAGGAGAGCGGTAACCGACAGAACGGCTTCTCGATGAACTACAAGGTGGAGTGGAAGCCCGACACCCTGTGGAACATACTCTTCCGTCCCGAGTTCTCGCTACGCGGAACGCGCAACCACAACGACAGCGAGAGCGCGGCCTTCAGCGACGACCCCTACGCCCTCTCCCCCAATCCGCTGGCCGACTACGTCCTGCTGAGCGACACCATCGGCGTGAACCATAAGCGCAACGCCAGCCATTCGGCATCCGACAACCTCAACGCCAGCGCCTCGCTGCAGGTCAACCGCAAGCTGGCCAAGAAGGGGCGCAACGTCACCCTGAACCTCAACGGCAGCTACGCCCACACCACCAGCCAGAGCGAGAGCTACAGCCAGATAGACTACTACCAGATACAAGCCCTCGACGGAGGCGATTCGCTCTATCATAAGGTGCAGTACAACGACGCGCCCCAGCGCAACCGCAACCTCTCCGCCCGTCTCAGCTACAGCGAGCCGCTGGGTGAGAAAATCTATTTACAGATGAGCTACCAGTACAGCCATCGCTTCAGCGACCGCGACCGCACGGTGAGCAGCATCTTCGACTGGATGGACGACACACGTCCCTTCCTCGACTACGGCATCACCTCGGCCAACTATCGCCGGTGGGCTGGCCTGTCGGTCCCCGACGTCGAGCAGTGCAACTATACGACAAACACTTACCAGAACCATAACTTCCGCCTCCAGCTGCGCGTCAACCGTACGCGCTACCAGATGACCGTGGGCGCAAACGTCCAGCCGCAGCTCAACCGTGTCGATTACACCAAGGGCCTGCGACACTACGACGTGAGTCAGCACGTCGTCAATGCCTCCCCTACGCTGAATTTTCGTTACAAGTTCAGCCGCCAGGAGCAACTCGACATCCGCTACAATGGTAACACCGGACAACCCGGCATCACCGACCTCATCCCCGACACCCTGTCGAATGCCGACCCCCTGAACATCCGTCTGGGAAACCCTGGGCTGAAGCCCTCCTTCACGCAGCAGATGCAGCTCAACTACCGTCGCAGCGTGCCCGACCGCCAGCGCACGTCGGCCCTCAACGCGCAGTTCCACACCACCCAGAACGCCACCACCAGCCGCACCCAGTACGACGACCTCACCGGCGGACGTGTGACGAAGCCCGTGAACGTGAACGGCAACTGGAACGGAAGCCTCTCCTACAACTTCAACACCGCGCTGGGCGAGCGCCAGCACTGGCGCATCAACACCCACACGCAGACCTCCATGGCTAACAGCCTGGGCTACGTCTATCAGCGCACCACCAACGAGACCGTCAAGAACCGCACGCGGGGCACCAACGTGGGCGAGACGCTGCGCCTCACCTACCGGCGCGACTGGGAGAGCGGCTGGCAGTTGGAGGCCAACGCCACCTCTGGCATCCGCTACAACCACAGCCGCAGCACCAACCAGAGTGCCACAAACCTGGACACCTACCGCTTCAACTACGGTGGCAGCCTCAACCTCTATTTCCCGTGGGGCATGAATTTCTCGTCCGACATCTCCCAGCAGAGCCGGCGCGGTTACAGCGACCAGTCGATGAACACCAACCAGCTCATCTGGAACCTCACGCTCAGTCAGCGTTTCTTGAAAGGAAAAAACCTTACCCTCTCGGTGCGTGCCGTCGACATACTCGACCGTCGTGACGAAGTCAGCCGTGCCGTCTCTGCCATGGCACGTACGGATAGTCGTTCCGAGATGGTAAACAGTTATTGGATGATGGCCCTCACCTATCGTTTCGGCAAATTCGGTGGCCGTCAGGGTCGACGTGGCGACCAAGGTCCCCGCATGGACGGCTTTGCTCCCGACGACCGCCTGACCGAGGGTCCCGACTCCCGTCCCACTCGCCCCGAAGGCCGTGGCGAGCGTCCCCGCAACTCCGCTGGCGGTCGCTTCTAACGCTCTAAGCCCTAAGCGTTACCACAAGGCAACCTTGCCCACGCGTCCAAGGTCCAGGAAAGCCGTTTCCACTCCCAAAGCACGGAATATCCGGCTCATTGTGGGGATGGTGATGCTGTAGCCCCTTTCCAGTTTCGAGATTTGGGCTTTCTTCACTCCGATACGTTCTCCCAGTTCCTCCTGTGTGAGGTTCTGCTTCATTCGCTCTGCCTTTATGGCTTCCCCGATTTGGTAAGCGTGAACAGCATCCTCAACACTCTTTTCGAATTCGTCTCTTCTCGGGGTCCCTATTTTACCAAAGTGTTTGTCTAACGACTCTTCCAGTGTATACAATTTCAGTTTTTCCATAGTCTTACTTATTTTGATTCAAAATATAGTTTTCTTATTCTTTCTGTTTTCGCAATCTCCTTTGATGGTACTTTCCACGTCTTTTTCACTATGCCGTGGGTAGCAATCACCATCGTCTCTTCTTCTCTGTCCCAGAAGGCAAAGAGTCTGTACTGTATTCCATTGTACAATGTTCGGAACTCCCATATATCAGTGCCTTCCAGCTTCTTGAATAGTTCGCGGTTCCTTTCTCCGTTTGCTACTCGGGAGATGTTGTAGTATATCTTGTCACCTGCCGCCTGTGGCAGATGCTCAATAAAATCTTGCGCTTCTTCTGTTAGTATAAGACGAAAAACTTGTTCTTTCATTTCCTTTTTAACCTTATCGTGCTGCAAAGATAAGAAAAAGTTTCCAATTCACGATACTTTTCTGCTCTTTTTTATTTGCTCCAAGCCCTAAGCCCTAACCCCTAAGCTCTAATGCCGTTTCTTTTTTTTTTGTTGTTACATACTTTGTATGTCGGGAAAATTTTGTAACTTTGTGCGCGAATGATTATTCATTAATGTGTAGTAAAGCATAAAGCAATGGCACGACCCATCAACTATGATGGAAATCTAAGCAATGGAAAAGAATAAAAACGAAATAAAAGAAAAAGTTATGAAACAAAGATTGTTACTGCTACTGCTCACCCTCGTGGGGACGCTGAGCATCAAGGCACAAACCGATGTGACCAGCACCTATCTGACAAATGCTGGCTTCGACGTTGCCAATGACTTTATTACTGCAAATCACAGTAATGGTACTAACAAGGATGCAACGGGATGGACTACACCTTCTGAAGTTGCTAATGCAAGTGGCGCTGTAGTGGGATTCGGTTCAGCTTATACATTAAATGGGAAAACATTAAATACAACAACGAATCCATATTCGGTGGATAAGTTTGGAAATACTCTATCTGGCGGTGCCCTTGGTATTACAGCAGGTTGGAATGGGGACATTACTTATAGGCAATCAGTGACGTTACCTGCAGGAAAATACAAAATTGTATTTGATGTGATAAATCGTAATGCAGGTGGAACTTCTGTTTATACTAACCATTTTGGTTGGGAACCTGACGGTGGCACAGCTGTATACAATACCGTAAATTCCCTCCCATATAATATGTGGCGTACTCTGGCAGTTGAATTTGAACTGGCAGCTTCCACGACAGGAAAAATAAGTGTAGGTGGTGTGATGGCTGGATCGGCGACCAGTACCAGTGTCGCCATTGTTTTTGTGGACAAGGTTACAATTTATAAGATGGATGAAGGTATGCCAAGTACTACCAACAAGATAGACTATTCAGACAAAATCAACCCCGCCTCATGGAATTATGACGAGGATGATGGAAGTGGACTGGGTACCGCTGTAACTAATAATGTAAATGCTGGTGCTTGGACTGGTGCTACAGCGGAGCGATTTCGTGGTCTGAGTGGTCACTATGGTAAGAAACTCTACCAGACCGTAAGTCTCCCTGCGGGAACTTATCAGGTCAAGGCCGCTGTCATGTCTGCACATGCAAATAATATCGAGGGGAGCAATGGTAAGGCCGATGGAACAACTAATGTTGCCTATTTTTATGCCAACGGTGTAGAACAGACGTATGCTTTGCGTAATGCAACAAGTGCATACCAGACGCTAAATGTTATCCTGCTTAGTGATGGAAATCTTGAGTTTGGCATCAATCATAAGGTTGTGGGAGCCAACTGGGCTGCTATTGGAAGTGCAACTATTGTGAAAGTTGCAAATCCAACAGCTACACAACTTCGGTTAGGTGGAATTCTTAAAAAGGCCAAAGCCTTGAATTCTGTATTAAAAAAGGCTGCACTGACTTCGGAGATAGAGAATGCCGAAAGTCGTACATATGCAAATGATAGTGAGATTGAGGCAGAGATAACAACTCTTACTAATTTGTGGATGGAAGAGATGGATGCTACTACTCCCATGATTTCTCTCTCCAACGCAGACTTCGATACCGACGTGAACATTGCTGCGGACGGAACGATGGCACGAACTTACATCGACCCCGCAACGGCTGAAAAGCCATACATCTATGCCGTTACCGGGTGGACACCTAACTTTACGTTCAACGACAAAGCCTCACAGGGTAACACGGCAGCATACGGAGCAACAATTACAGGCAACAAGGGAAATAACGGGACCAATCCTCCGGCAACGGATATGTTCGGCCAGACGGCAGGCGGTACGCTCCACCTCAGTTCTGGTTGGAGCGACGAGGCTCGATATAAGCAGGCTGTAAGTCTGCCCGCCGGACGCTACATTATCTACTACGAGGCCAACAACCAGAATTCTGGCGCCACGACTATCAACAGCAACTACTTTGGTGTGAACGGAATCACATCGGGAGACCTTCGTGAGAATCCAAGCAATACGTTCGTCTTCTCCAGTCTGAAAACATACCCCTACAACGAATGGACACCCTCGGCCACAGAGTTCAACCTGATAGCCCCGCAGACGGAGACAGCCATGAATGTGGGCGTTATAGGTACGACAGGGGCCTCAGCAAATGGAGCCAAGTTGTGGGTGGACAACGTAGAGTTGTACTATCTGGGTTGGGATGCCACGGCGACGGTCACCGAAATAGGAGATATGGTTACGACTGCACGTAGCTTGCTCAGTTCACAGATGAACGTGAAGGTGCGTCGTGCGCTGGAGGCTGCCATAGCATTGGGTGACCCACCAATAACAGTCAGCAGCAGTCAGGATGACATTTTTGCTGCCATGCGTGCTTTGAACGCTGCTATTCCTGCAGCCGAGGCCAGCATTGCAGAATATGTGAACATAAACACCTATCTTACGAAACTGGGCACAGCCAGCCAGTTGGGTGATATTCCCGTGGCCGACTTCCAGGCTGCTGACGTGTACGACAAATACCGCGACGGCGACCTCACAAACACGGGTACCTACGAAACACTCAGTGAGGTGCTTCCCCTCTGGCGCACCTTTGTCGCTGGCTACTGGGCCAACAATGCACCTTCGGCCAACGCTGACCTCACGGCCTTCATCGTGAACCAAGGCTTTGAGTTGGACAACAAAATTGTCTATGGGACACCTACAGGCTGGGGCATTGTATATCACGGTGCCAATACCGAAGAAGGCGTACGAAGTAACAGTGCCATGGACGTGAAGGAAGGTAGCTACCTGTTTAACACCTATCGCTTTTGGTCGGGCTGCGTGCTCGACATTTATCAGGACTTGAGCAACCTGCCCGCTGGTACCTACAAGTTACAGGCCACCCTCTCGGGCTGGGCCGATTGCAACCCCGTGGTGTTGGTGGCAGGTGACCAGACCACAGATGTTGCTGGTACGGGTGACAGCAAAGGCGTTACTGGCGAGGTGAGCGACATCATGATAACCAACGAGGGCACCCTGCATATTCGTGTATATACGAACGCCAACACCGGTGCAACCCACACGAATCAGGCTTTCTTCAAGGCCGATAACTTCCGCCTCATCTATCTGGGCAGCACAATCAGCAACGCTCAGTTCAATGACATTACGCTGCCCACACAGCAGATGAACCAGACCGCGAAGGAGGAGATGGTGAATGCCTACAATACGCTTGATAACGAACGCACTCCTGACAACTATGTTGCTCTGCAGGAGAAGATAACGGCAGCCGAGGCCAGCATTGCAGTCTATGAGCAGATAGACTACTACCTCACGCAACTGAGCGCGTCCAGCCAACTGGGTGCCATACCCGTGGCCAGCTTCAATGCAGACTCTGTGAAGACCAAGTACAGCGACGGAAAGGTGAACGACGTGGCTGATGCACACACGGGTACCTATGAACGACTGGACGAGGTACTGCCTCTCTACAAGTCTTTCGTACAGCACTACTGGGCAGACCACACCCCTGTAACCACCGCCAATGGCATGACAGCCTTCGTGGTGAACCAGGGCTTTGAGCTGGACAATACGGATGGTAATAGAGTGCCTGCTGGATGGGAAATTCCAAATCGTGGTTCAGATTTTGGTCCGCGACAGACTGACAATAACACTTACAAGATGTCAAACAGTGCAGGCAACTGGCTCTTCAACAACTACGAGAATGCCAATAAGAAACGCGACCTGCGACAGGTGATGTCTGGGCTACCCCAAGGTACCTATGAAATCAAGGCTGTAGTCGCAGGCTGGGCGACCCCAAAACAATGCCATGAGGTAACCCTAACAGCCAACGGCTACAAGATGGTGCAGGAAACCACAGGTGTAGGAAACGGCATTGAAGTGTCCATGCAGACCTATGTGACCGACGAAGGTACACTTGACCTGAACATCATGGCTAACATGCAGAATGTGACAGAGACGGAGAATAAAGGCACTTTCTTCAAGGCCGACAACATCCGCCTGACATATGTTTCTGCTGAGGTAAGCGAAGAACTGAAGTCAAGTATCGAATACCCCACTGGCCAGATGTATGCCGGCACCAAAGAAGCCATGCAAGCAGCCAAGGTAACATTCGAGGACAATGCCAGCAATGCCAACTACAAAGCAGTGATGAATGCCATCACAGCCGCCAATGCCAGCATCACGGAATATGAGAAGATAAAGACTCGCATGGACTTGCTGAACACAGTTGCCCAGCGTGGCGACATTACCGAGGCGCAACTGAAGGCATTGAGTTTCTGGACTAAGTATAACAACGGTATCGTCAATGACACACCCGATGCCACCACGGGAACCTACACCTCGTTGGATGAGGTGATTCCCGAATACCGTAGCAGTATCTCCACATTCTGGACTGCCAATAAGGCTGCCAATAAGAACATGACGGCTTTCATCGTGAACCAAGGCTTCGAATTCGGCGACTATACAGCCTGGGAACATGACACGAAGAACACGGGCGACTTTGCTCTACACACAGATAACCCGAAGGTTGACAACTACATTGCCAACCTGTGGACAACAGAAAGCACCAATTTGGCCCTGTGGCAAGACCTCAGTGGGCTGCCCGAGGGCGAATATGAGCTGAAGGCCCAACTGGTGAGCGGAGATGGTGCCACCGTTACACTGGAAGGCGGTGTGGAATCGGACCTGTTCACCATGGGTGCCGGGCTGACCGATGTTACGCTCAAGTGCCTGGTAGGCACAGATGGTAAGATGAGGGTTAAGGCTTGGAGTACCCGTCAGGATAACCGCACCTACTTCCGTGCCGATAACTTCCGCCTTATCTATAAGGGTGCAACCGCTTCAGCAAGTTTCGTTTTGCCTGAGAAGGAAACGGGTATCATGAAACAGACGGTGCGTGACACCGAAGATGCAACTTATGCTGCGTTTGAAAGTGCTCGCACTCCCGACAACTACCATGCTGCCCTTGCAGCTCATGAAGCAGCGGTATACAGCGTGGCTTGCTATGTCAAGGCCAAGGAAACCATGGATGAGGTAGATGACATGCTTGGTAAGACGAATGTGTACACCTATGATGCATACAAGACCTTTGCAGTGCCATACAATGAGTATAAGACGGCATATACCAACAGAACTATGGAAAATGCATTGGCCAGCACGCTGTACTATGTTATCTTTGGTAACCGTGGTCATCACCAGACGAATATCATGGTGGTGCCCTTCCTGAGCAGTGCCTGGGATTGTGCTGAGGTATACAAGTGGCCTGCCGGCGACTATTGGGTAAATACGTGGTCTAATGAAGGTGATTCCGATGGTTCGCACTATAAGGTTCCCTTCTTGGAATACTGGACTGGCAGTGGCACCTTGGCTGCCAAGACGCTCACAGCAACAGCACTGGGTACCAATGGCAGCACGTACACCGTGAAGGCAAGGGTTCGCCTATCGGCATCAGCTACCCCCACGGGCATTTCGATGCAAGTAGGTAATGGTACAGCTGTGAGCATCACTGGCACGCAGATTGGCACCAGCGGTCGCTACCTGACGGAAGAAGTGACAGCAACGGGTACTGCCGATTCTGAGGGACTGAAGATAAAGTTCATCGTGGAGGAGGGAACCAACGTCAGCTGGCTGTGCTTCAAGGATGTATGGGTAGACTACAGTGGGGAAACCGCTGATATTTCGGAACTGAATGATGCCATCACTACCTTAGGAAGTCCGAAGTTGGGCTTCCTGCAAGGCCAGTACTCTCCCTATGAGAACGTTGAAGTTATACAGGAACTGGCTTATGCCCGTTCACTGAGTGATCTGGGTGCCAGCGCACCTCCTGCACTGGTGGATGCGGCTATTCAGAAACTGAGCAAACTTTCGTGGAAGCAGAATACCGAGATGGAAATGAACGCCATCTATAGGAGAAGCGACTATACTACGGGCGAAGTTTATGACGTGAATTTCTACAATGATGAAGGTGGAGTGTTAAGCACATTCCGTTGCCTTGACCCAGTGGGTTGGGATCTTGATGGCCGTGCCGATGCATACAATACACGTATTCAGAAATTAAATGTGAATACAGGTGATGCGGGATTACGTGCGACAGACGACAGCACAGGTGTATTTATCAAGTACGACACCAACTATGGTAAGCAGCTGGGTTACACCCTGCCTTTGGAACCCAACCAGAAGTATTCTCTTTCGTTCATATATACCTGTTGGGGTGAAAATAAGGAGATTAAGACCAACATACACGTGCGCAACGTGCGAACGGGCGAGGATATGGTGATTGGTGATGAAGGCGGATTCTATGGCTATGAGCCGAATACCTTTGTAGCCACGGGTACGGAGAATAGTAATAAAACATCCTGGCTTAAGGTGAATATCGGTGAGGGAAATAATATCGGCAATAGTCTTTCCAAAAATTGGGATGTTTACCATGGCTTCTTCACCACATCGGAAGCAGGAAGTGCAACGCAAAATGACGAATATGTCATCTACTTTGAAAAAGACCGTGTGGCACGTCAAACCATATTGTCGGGTAAGGGCGTGACAGACATGACTTATAGCACCGAACAGTTGCAGATTATGTTGGGCGACATATACCTGGTACGCTACAACAACCCGACGAATGTGACTTTCCTGGATGGCGAAAGCAGGGATAATACCACGCCCTATTCGTTTGACAACAGTGCACTGCACGGACAGAACATCGAGTTGAACCGTTCGCTCACCGCCGGCCGATGGGCAACGCTCTGCCTGCCCTTCAAGCTGGTATGGCGAGAGATGAAACAACTCTATGGTATCGAGAAGACTTACTACTACACGGGAACTACGTTTAGTGGTCACTATGCCGTACTGAACTTCACCGGCATAGACAACGGACTACGTGCCAATACCCCCGTACTGGTGAAGGTACCGGAGGACGCAGGTAACCGGACAACAACAGACGAGCCAGTAGAATCCATTGAAGAGGACAGTCACTATGGGACCCATGGAGGTCTTATCTTCCGCAACTACGTCTGCAAGTCGGGTACGCCCATTGCATACGATACGGCCGAAAAAAAGTTGTTCAACTTCTTTGGTACCTATGAGGTGATAAACATGCCATTGTGGAGCGTCTATGTTCGCAACAAGAATGGTGTCGATGAAATGGTACAGAAACAGGATGCAACGAAAAATAACTGGCTGCAGGCTACGCGCGCTTACTTCAAGATAGACCCGTCGGCTGATGGTGCCAGTGTGAAATTGATGAGTTTCACGGTGGACGATATCGAAACAGGTATCATGGCCATAGAGCCTGACGGACAGATGACTGTGACCTCGGGTAACATCTACGACCTGAACGGCCGCATGGTGCGCGCCAACGCCAAGACGCTGGAGGGCCTGAAGCCTGGCATCTACGTAGTGGACGGTCGCAAGGTAATGATTAAGTAACGGAATGGGAAGACGACAGAAAAGACTATGAAGATACTGAAGAAAACATATATCGAACCTTGTGTGCGTGTCTTTCCCATGGGACCCGAGATGCCCGTCGCGTACACTCGTGTGAAGATAGAAACTGACGACCCCTCCGACCCCGGCCCAGGCTGGGGCGGCGGTAGCGACGATGATGATTGGGGTTCTGTAAAGGGCGAAGTCAACCTTTGGGACGACGAATGGTAACGCTAACGCAAACGAGACGCTACGCTACGCAAACGTCCGCTCGGCAACGATAAGAGACGCTTGCCAAAACAAGAACGTACACGAAAAGAGAACGAAACTAATCAGCGGGGATTCCTTAAAGAGGGTCCCCGCTGATGTGTTACCATTTCATTGTAAAGCGGAGAGAGAGGGATTCAAACTTATGGTTTCTTAGAATATTACATAATACATAAACAACTTATCTGCATTAATTCATGTACATTAGTCTTGTTTTTTGCGCAGTAAACAGGACTTTTAGCCTTTTATACGTTAAATAAGCATTAATAATAGTGACTTATGGGTACAAAAGCATTATTATGTCCCAAATTTATTATAATTTTGTGCCAAAACACAGATTAGTATGGTTGATAGTACAGCAAAAAGAATTGAGACAGCCATCGGTTCGGAACCAGAAGGGAAAATAGTCTTTTCTACAGACTATGCCGAACTTGGTACGCCAGAGGCCATCAAGAAGTCACTAATCAGACTATGTGAACGTAATGTTATCGTAAGACTGGCACACGGTATATATTACAAACCGAAGTTCGACAATGAACTCGGCCTTGGTATGCTGCTGCCAAGTCTGGACGATATTGCCCAGGCCATAGCCAAGCGCGACCACTCGCGTATTGTTCCTACAGGCGACTATGCTCTCAACAGTCTTGGACTGAGCACGCAAGTACCTGCAAATGCCGTATATCTTACTGATGGCTCACCTCGAAGAATAAGTATCGGTAAGGGGCATGGCATCATGTTCAAACATACCTCGGAGTTGAAAGCCCTGAGTTTCCGCTCAGACTTAATGATGCGTATTGTTGCAGCAATGAGGGCAATTGGAGAAGGTAAGATAACCGATGAGCAGAGACAGATTTTGAAAGAATATATTAATAATGTGTCCGAAGAAGATTATAATGAGGACATTAAACTTGCACCAGTGTGGGTGAGAAAGGAATTAATGACGCTATGAAATTTTCAGAACTCTCGCAGGAGCAACGGAGAACAGTCTTTACTCAGGCTTCAGCTCAGACAGGTATCAACGTCAACCTGACAGAAAAAGACTGGTGGATATGTCAGGTGCTTGCCGCCCTGTTCAAACTTCCGAGTGCCGAACATACAAATTTCAAGGGTGGCACATCTCTGAGCAAATGCTGGAAGCTGATAGACAGAATATCTGAGGACATTGATATTGGCATCGACCGTGAATATCTGGGCTTTGGCGGAACTCTGTCAAAGACTCAGATCAGCGACAAACTGAGACGCGCTGCCTGTAGTTTCGTCAGAGACAAGTTGCAATATGAACTTCACGATGCACTTATTGATGAAGGAATTGCAGAGGAAATGTTCAAGATACATGTGAACATCACTTCAGTAACCACTACTGACCCTGAGATAATCGAAGTCGAGTACCCTTCACTATTCGAGAGCAACCCCTATATCCGTAATGTGGTTCGTATTGAAGTCAGTGGCAGGTCAATGAGTGAGCCCGTACAGGCAGTTACGCTTAGCCCAATTATTGATGAGGTATTCCCAGATGCACGTTGGGAAAGGAACACCTTCGATGTAAGAGCCGTACTTCCTGAACGAACATTCTTGGAGAAGATATTCCTTCTACATGAAGAATTCTGCAAACCAACTGAAAACATCAGGGTCGAAAGAATGTCAAGGCACATGTATGACATAGGCCAGATATTGCGTACACCGATTGCTGAACGTGCGCTGAAAGACGAACAACTTTATTGTCAGGTCATACAGCACCGCAAAACTTTTATCGGTCTTCCTGGATTTGACTATGACACACTCTTCCCATCCTGTTTGTCAATCCTGCCTCCAGAATCTGTGCAGGATGCGTGGCGATCTGATTACGAGCAGATGCGATTGCACATGATTTACGGCGAAAGCATCCCATTTGATGAGTTAATCAAACAACTCAGGAATCTGAATGACCAAATAAGACAGTTGGGATGTCAAAAGTAAAAAACAGATAACACGAGAACGAAACTAATCAGCGGGGATTCCTTAAAGAGGGTCCCCGCTGATGTGTTACCATTTCATTGTAAAGCGGAGAGAGAGGGATTCAAACTTATGGTTTCTTAGAATATTACATAATACATAAACAACTTATCTGCATTAATTCATGTACATTAGTCTTGTTTTTTGCGCAGTAAACAGGACTTTTAGCCTTTTATACGTTAAATAAGCATTAATAATAGTGACTTATGGGTACAAAAGCATTATTATGTCCCAAATTTATTATAATTTTGTGCCAAAACACAGATTAGTATGGTTGATAGTACAGCAAAAAGAATTGAGACAGCCATCGGTTCGGAACCAGAAGGGAAAATAGTCTTTTCTACAGACTATGCCGAACTTGGTACGCCAGAGGCCATCAAGAAGTCACTAATCAGACTATGTGAACGTAATGTTATCGTAAGATTGGCCCACGGGATATATTACAAGCCTAAGTTTGACAAAGAACTTGGCCTTGGTATGCTGTTGCCAAGCTTGGACGATATTGCCCAAGCTATAGCAAAGCGTGATCATTCACGTATTGTTCCAACAGGAGACTACGCTCTCAATAGTCTTGGACTGAGTACGCAAGTACCAGCAAACGCCGTTTATCTTACTGATGGATCGCCTCGAAGAATAAGTGTTGGCAAAGGGCATGGCATCATGTTCAAGCACACCTCGGAATTGAAAGTCCTCAGTTTTCGCTCTGACTTAATGATGCGTATTGTAGCAGCAATGAGAGCGATTGGAGAAGGTAAGATAACCGATGAGCAGAAACGGATTCTGAAAGAGCATATTAAAAATGTGGCAGAAGAAGATTATAATGAAGATATTAAACTTGCACCAGCATGGGTGAGAAAGGAGCTGATGGCACTATGAAATTCATAGAATTATCGCAGGAGCAGCAAAGGACTGTTTTTACGCAGGCTTCAGCTCAGACGGGTATCAACGTCAACCTGGCCGAGAAAGACTGGTGGATATGTCAGGTACTTGCTGCACTATACAAACTTCCGAGTGCCGAACATACAAGTTTCAAGGGTGGCACAGCACTGAGTAAATGCTGGAAACTGATAGACAGAATCTCAGAAGACATTGATATTGGCATCGATCGTGAATATCTGGGCTTTGGCGGAAATCTCTCAAAGACACAAATCAGCGACAAACTGAGACGCGCTGCTTGCAGCTTCGTTAGAGGCAAGTTACAGTATGAACTTCACGATGCGCTTATCGAAGAAGGAATTACGAAAGGAATGTTCAAAATATATGTTAATATCACTTCCGTGACCACCACTGACCCAGAGGTGATTGAAGTCGAGTACCCTTCTTTGTTCGAGACCAACCCCTATATCCGCAACGTAGTCCGTATCGAAGTTAGTGGCAGGTCGATGAGTGAACCAGTACAGGCTGTTACGCTCAATCCTGTCATTGATGATGTATTCCCCTATTCACGTTGGGAAAGGAACACCTTCAATGTAAGAGCTGTACTCCCTGAACGCACATTCCTGGAGAAGATATTCCTTCTACATGAAGAATTCAGCAAATCCGCTGATAACATCAGAGTTGAAAGAATGTCAAGGCACATGTATGACATAGGCCAGATCCTTCAAACACCGATTGCCCGACGTGCATTGAACGATGAACAGCTTTATCGTCAAGTAATACTGCATCGTAAAACTTTTATCGGACTCCGTGGATTCGATTATGACACGCTTTTCCCATCCAGTTTGTCAATATTGCCACCCGAGTCTGTGAAAGATGCATGGCGCTCAGACTACGAACAGATGCGATTACACATGATTTATGGAAAAAGCATTCCGTTTAACGACTTAATTGAGCAACTTAGGGTTTTGAATGACCATATAAGACAGCTACGGTATCAAAAGTGATTTCATTAGCATTACAACATGAATATCACAATCCACCGATATACAACGACCATGCGGCAGAGAGTGCGGCGGGGCAGTTTGACATCTTCAGCGGGGGCGTGAAGAGCAAAGAGGACATTCTGAAAGAAGTACTAAACATCATAAACAATGGAACAGAGACAGAACGAAAAGAGGCCCTTGCAGGGGCAACCGAACGACGCAAAGAAGCAGCGGGCGTTCAAGAAAATGGCACTGCTGGCACAGGCTATGCAGGAGGCGGAGCAGCCGGAGATAGGCAAGGTAATTTGGCATCGGCCAAAAACCTAAACTACCAGTTGTCGGATGAAGTAGACGATAACGGACGGCAGTTCGTACTCACCAGCAGCGGTAAGTTGGAGTTTGGCGTTATCGGTGAGGACACCGGGTTGACGGCAGCACCTATACTGTTGAGTGAGGGTATCATCACCAACCCTGCCACCAACGATGGTTATGGGCTGGTGCATATCGAGGCCAGACATGGTGACGAGATACGCCGATCTGGTTATGCGTCTGTAATCGACTTTATTGAGGAGGTTGCAAAGAATTATGAGGTTATACGCGAGGGAAAAATCCGTGATGGCATACAGACCTATATATTGCAACTCACTGACAAACACAACAACACACTAATGGTGGAACTGTCGGGTGACGGAACCTACTGGAACATTAACACCGCAGGAATCTTCAAGACATCCTACGGTGATAAAAGAGATGTTGTGTATAACCGCCATACTACGGATAATCAGCCTGCCGAAACTGATGTGGCTTCGCTCTCTGGAGAACCAGGCGGCACTACTCCTTCGACCAGCATGGATGCCACTACACAACAAAAACAAGGAGAGGGTGCTATACCGATTAACGGTGGCGCACAGACCGAGCAGACCCCTGCGCCCGCTTCTGTGACGGCCACTCCCCAAAACTCGCAGGGAGAGTTATCGTTGGGGAGTGGAGGTATCCCCATCAGCCGTACTGATGCATCAGTACCCGGTAGCAACCGACTTTCTACTCCTAACGACGACGGCAAAGATACGAACAATCCCTGGAACGGCAAAGAAAGCAATGCAACCACCTCAAACGCAGGGTTTGAATACACCACGGAAGAGGCTTTTGTTGAGCACATTGACGCGCTCAACAGGGATTATGATGTGCTGTTGGAAGAGCGGGCAGACTTGCTGAAGGACAAAGACGAGCTGGAAGACCGCATGGGTAACGCCGGCAAGAAA
>ERZ842401.3096-NODE-3096-length-21093-cov-6.458599_pt1 | contig 21093 bp, 25 predicted proteins | sample MGYA00521270_ERZ842401 | MGnify/ENA primary metagenome ERZ842401 (study PRJEB31892, sample SAMEA3878208) | bioreactor metagenome | biome: Moose rumen | place: Sweden | collected 2011-10 | study: EMG produced TPA metagenomics assembly of the PRJEB12797 data set...
AAGCAATTCTATGAGACATATAAGGATCATCCAGAACTCTCAACACTGTTGAGAGTTTTAGCAATATGATGCTTCCAGAGTTTTTTGATAGAGACAATAAGTGGCACTAAATAAAAAGAAAAGAATCATTATTATGTCTCGCACAAAAAGAACATTTTCACCAGAATTCAAAGCAAAACTAGTCCTTGAGGTTATCAAGGGAGAAAAGGAACTCAATATCATCGCTACCGAAAATGACATACAGCCTAATCTCTTAAGGAATTGGAAAAAGGAATTCTTAGATAAAGCATCTGTAGTTTTTGATGATTCTCGTGAGGAAAACCTCAAAGAGAAACTTACTTCTGAGCGTAAAGAGAAAGATCGGTACGCTAAGAAGGTTGGTCAGCTCACCATGCAGGTGGGAATGGCAATCTATGAGCCATATAACGGATTCAGATCTTAAGAAAGAAGATTTTGGCAGCAGGCAGCATTATGAGGTATAGGCGATATTAGTACGGAGGCGAGTATGAAGTATATGGGAATGCCTGCGGGAATGTGGGTGCTTTATAAAAAGTCTTTTACAAATGCTATGGTTACTGAGCTTGGGTTTTCTGCTTCGCAATCTGCAGAAATAATGAGAAATGCGAAACCAAAGTACAGGGAGATTATTGATAAGCTTCCTGAATTTGAGAAGGCTGACCGATTTAAGATGAATATTGTAAACTGTGCTCTTTTTACGGCAGTACTTTTAAACATTGATAAAAAGCCATCGGTGGAAGCTTTAACAAAATTCTATGCGACAGGCATGATGAACCCGCCTACAAAATGGTTTTGCAGACAAAGCGGCAAGAAAAAATTCGCCGATGCTGATGTGCAGGGCCTTAAGGCCACAGCTGCATTAAGGGCAGCAGATAGGAATCCTTATTCTTGGAACATGGATTTTTTGCCCTATGAAGATGGCAGTGGATATGAGGCTCGTTTTACCAAGTGCGGAATCTGCACATTGATGAAGGAATATGGGCTGTATGAATATGTTCCAGCCATGTGTCATCTCGACTATACAATGAGTGATGCTGGTGGTGTATCGGAGTTCGTGAGGGAATATACACTTGCATCAGGTGGACCGTACTGTGATTGTGGTTATAAAAAGAAGGCAATAAATGGGGTTGCAGCTTATGACAAAGAGAGCAAGAAGCCTGTAATTAAAGCAAGCATATGTAATGGTGAGATGGTGGCAGGCTTCCAGAATGTACATACCGGTACTTTTGAGGAAGTACAGCTTGTTAGAAATGATGAAGAAATCAGGGATTTTATGCAGCGTTATGGAATTACGGAAAAGATAGAGAAGATTTATTAAAGGAAAGGCTTGGCTATAAGGAAAGGTTAGGATATAAAGTTGAATGGTATGATGATTCATTATCATCTGATGCAGATTGCAAATGGACAGTTTACGATTGTAGTACTGAGGATATCAGACTTTTACATAAGGGTACAATAATCATCATGTGACGAAATTAGTGTTATAAAGTTTCATGAAGGGGGCGTTATTATGTGGCTATGGTTAGCAATTGGTTCGGCTGTATTTGCGGCTTTGACATCCATACTGGCAAAGATAGGAATAGAAGGGGTAAGCTCAAACCTGGCAACAGCAATCAGGACAATGGTTGTAGTAGTTATGGCTTGGGGAATGGTTTTTATAACACATCAGCAGTCTGGGATAAGAGAAATCAGTCAGAAAAGCTGGATATTTCTAATACTATCCGGCCTTGCAACAGGAGCATCATGGCTATGTTATTATAAGGCACTTCAAATGGGAGATGCCTCAAAGGTTGTCCCAATTGATAAATTGTCTGTAGTTATAACACTTGTATTGGCATTTGTATTTTTGCATGAAGATTTTACGGCAAAATCAGCAATAGGATGTGTCCTTATTGGCGCTGGCACGCTGTTGATGGTTATATGAGATTTTATATGGAAAGAAATGTGAGCGCATGAAAGTAATAAAGTACAACAAAAAGTATAGGCAGGACTTCATAGATTTTAACACGGCGTGGATAGAGGATAACTTTGGTCATCTTGAGCCGGAGGACTATGTGACATTTGAACATATTGAAGATGAGATAAAAGACGGAGCAATGATCTACTTTGCCATAGATGATGACGGAACGGCTTTGGCTACTTGTATGGCAAAACCAATGGAAGGAAATACCTGGGAGCTATGCAAACTCGGATCTAATAAAAATAGAAATCATACAGGAAGCGGTAGTATGGTGTTTGAGGCTGCTATAAATTGGGCAATTCAGCATGGAGCAGGCCGCTTGTTTTTGATATCAAATAGTAAGCTTTCTCCGGCTTTGCATATCTACGAAAAGTACGGTTTTACAGAAGTAAAGCTCGCTGACTATGAATATGAGCGCGGGGATATCGCTTTTGAGAAGATAGTTTTGTAATAGGTAATGATGGAGTGAGGTGTAAAAGTGCCATTTCAGATTATCAGAAATGATATTACAAAAGTAAAAGCAGATGCCATTGTAAATACTGCAAACCCAGAGGTTGCTATTGGCGGTGGCGTAGATTCTGCCATATATAAAGCAGCAGGCGAGAAAAAGCTTTTGGCAGAGCGTCAGAAGATAGGATATTTGGCACCTGGGGAAGTTGCTATTACTCCGGCTTTTAACATGGATGCAAAATATATCATTCATGCAAGCGGCCCTTGGTGGGAAGGTGGAGATAAGGGCGAAGCTGATTTGTTGCAGGCTTGTTATGATAAGTCTCTACAGTTGGCTGCAGAGCATAAGTGCAAATCTATCGCTTTCCCGCTACTTGCAACAGGCACTTATGGATTTCCGCAAAAGCTGGGTATAGAGATAGCTGTCAGCTCTTTTACCAGATTCTTAGAAGAGCATGACATGGAGATATTCCTTGTAGTGTTTGGACAGAAATCTGTTAAGATTTCCGGTGAGCTGGGCGAAGAGGTTCACAGCTTTATAGATGATGAATATGTGACTGAGGCGCTTGATCAGGAATACTACTATGAGGGTGTTCCCCAGGGATACGAGGGAGCAGAGCAGGGAGTAGAGGGAGCTCTTCCCGATGAGGAAGACTCAGACTATGAGCCGGTATTCCATAATGCCAGGATAGCAGGCTCGCTTTCATCGGCTAAGATACAGCAATCAAAAAAGTCAGCCAAGGAATCCCTCGAAGATGTGCTAAAGGGCATTTACACAGATTCATTTGAAAAACACCTCCAGAAGCTTATAAATAAAAAGGGATTCAAGAACTCGGAGGTGTACGCCACTGCGAATATTTCAAAACAGTATTTTTCAAAACTTCTCAAAGGTCAGGTGAATCCATCTAAGGAAAAGGTGCTGGCACTTGCAGTAGGACTTCGTCTCAATATGGATGAAACCATAGATTTCTTGAAGCTTGCCGGATATGCGCTGTCTCCTATTTCACAAACAGATGCAATAGTTGAGTACTTTATAGAAAATGAAGAATACAGTGTTATGAAAATAGATATAGTTCTGTTTGATTACGGCTTAGAACCGCTTTCAAAAGGATAGGTTCTTGTGGTATCTTCCCTAAGCAGCCCACAAGAATTTATAATTTATCAGGTCAACCTCGAGTTGACCATTTTTCTTTTTACGCCTGGTATCATCTAATCATCAAATAAACAAACGCCTAACTGCAGGGAGGCAGCACAGATGCCAGGAGGTAAAATTATGAGTAAAGGATATACAGAAATCATATATATTTTGGATAGATCAGGATCAATGGGCGGGCTCGAATCAGATACCATCGGTGGCTTCAATTCCATGATGGAGCAGCAGAAAAAGACCGGAGAGAAAGCAGTTGTATCAACAGTTCTTTTTGATGATGTTTGTGAGGTGATTCATGACAGAGTACCTATTGAAAAGATAGAGAAGATGACCGACAAGCAGTATTACGTGAGAGGCTGCACAGCTCTTCTTGATGCAGTAGGTGGTGCTATTCATCATATTGGAAATGTTCATAAGTATGCCAAGGAAGAGGACAGACCGGAGAAGACTATCGTAGTTATCACTACAGACGGGATGGAGAATGCCAGCTGCAAGTATTCCCGTGACAAGATTGAAAAGATGGTTAAACGCCAGCAAAAGAAATATGGCTGGGAGTTCATCTTTATAGGTGCAAACATCGATGCATATGCTGAGGCTCAGAAGTATGGAATCCGCAAGGACAGAGCAGTGAATTATGTCTGCGATGATCTTGGCACAGCGAATGTATATGCAGGAGTCACCAAAGCTGTTTGCTCCGTAATGATGGCTGGGAGTGCCCTTGAAGTGGAAGGTTGTCTCAATAATAGCGATTGGGATGAGGAGATAAACGCAGATTATCAGAGACGTGGAAACGGCAGAAATGCAAGGAGGTAATAGCGATGGCAGTAAAAGGTGCAGTGCTGGGAGATATTCTTGGCTCTCAGTATGAATTTGACAGACCAAAGGATCTTGATTGGAAGAATGTGCCGCTTATTAGCGGCCTTCCAATGGGATTTACAGATGATACAGGTGGCTTTGGTTCAGTTAAGAGTTTTAGCTGAATTTTAAAGGTTGCGAGAGTGGAGCAAATATACACACAAAAGGTGATTAGTGTGTATGTTTACTCAAATAAATGTTGCGATTAAGCAGAAGATATTCTACAATTAAAGTAAACATACACACAAGTAGGGCATAGTGTGTATATTTACTTTAAAGGAGGTAGATATGCTTCTTACATACAATGAATGTATAGATAAATACGGAAGCGATTATAGACTCAAAAAAGAGATTCTTAGTGGAAATATCTTCATGAAGGAAAAGGGTATATATTCTACTAGACGTAATATATCAGATATTGAAGTAATAATGAGCAAATATCCTAAAGCTGTATTTACTGATAAGAGTGCATATTATTATCACTCTCTTACAGATGTTATTCCTGATTATTTTCATCTTGCTACAAAGAGGGAAGATAGCCGGATAAGAGATAGTCGTGTAAAACAATCTTTTTTAAAAGATGAAATTTTTGATGCTGGCATTGAAGAAATGCAATACAATAATATATCCATCAGGATATATAATAGGGAACGCATGCTGGTAGAATTGATGAGATTTAGGTCAAAAATACCTTTTGACTATTATAAAGAAATCATTCAGAATTATCGGCGTATAACTGAAGAGATGGACTTTGGACTTGTGGAAGATTATGCCTTCATGTTCTACAAAGGAGAAATTATAATGAATCGGATACAGATGGAGGTTCTTTGACATAAATGAATTTACACGATGAAGTAGAAAAGATTAAAGGTGAGGGGTATAGTGAAGCAAATGCCGAAGCTAAGCTATGCCAGGATATAGTGCTTAAAGCAATTGCGGAGAGTGGAATGGGTAGAAATGCTACAATTAAGGGTGGCGTTGTGATGCGTAGTATTTCTAAGAATGCCAGACGTGCTACGCAGGATCTTGACCTTGATTTTATAAGATATTCAATTTCGGATGATTCCATTAAAAGATTTATAGGAAAACTGAATTGCCTTGATGGCTTAAAGATAGGTATCGCAGGTAATATTGCAGAGCTTAATCATCGGGATTACAGAGGAAAAAGGGTTACGCTAACTGTCGAAGATGTTGAGGGAACAATGCTTTCTCTGAAGATGGATATAGGTGTTCATGCTGACCTTACGCTTGAACAGGAAGAGTATGCTTTTGATGTAGGATTCCAGGATGACGCAGTAAGTCTATTGATTAATTCCAGACATCAGATGATTACTGAAAAACTGAAATCACTCGTGAGATTCGGAAGCCGCTCTACAAGATATAAAGATGTGTTTGATATCTATTATTTGAAGGAAGAGGTTGATGTGGATAAACTTAGGGGATGTATTGAAAAATACATTTTCGCCGATAATACTCTGAGAAATGTCACCTCGATGGATGAAGTGGTAAAGAGGGTTGAGCGAGTATTTACTAATAAGAAATATCTAAGTAATCTTGAAAAATCTGGTAAAAATTGGCTTGGAGTGTCGACAGATACGGTGATAAAAGAAGATGTAGATTTTTTAAAAAGTATTTAGATAAAGAGTGGAATAATTGGTCAGACAGTGTCAGACTGATTTGGTAAGAGGAGTGGCTAGATGTTGCTCCTTTTCTCTGCGAGCAAAATTGTGTTATCATTTTGATATGAGTCTACAGCTGTTAGGAGAGCTTTACTATGAACAAGAATGAGAGCAAGTACTTTAAGTCTGCGGAAAAGATGCATACAGCATTATTGACACTTCTTGACAGTAAAGATTTTGAACTTATTTCTGTTAAGGAGATATGTGAAACTGCAGGAGTTAACAGGTCCACTTTTTATCTTCACTATGATAATGTAAATGACCTTCTGCAGGAAACTGTGGAAGCTGTATATAAGGATTTCTTCGGGCGCTTTGGAGCACAAGAGCCAGAGACAATAGATGTAGTTGATAAAAATGAGGATGAACTATTTCTTGTAACACCAAAGTATCTGATGCCATATCTGGATTTTGTGGAAGAGAATCAGAAGCTCTTTTACCTGATGTATGAAAAGAATGAGATGATGGGCGCTGAAAAGACCTATGAAACATGGTTTAAAACCATATTTGGCCCCATTCTTACAAGGTTTGGCGTTCCCCAAAAAGAACAGCCCTTTATAATGGTCTTTTATCTTAAGGGCATTATCGGAGTTGTCACTGAGTGGGTACGAGGGGGATGCGCCGAGTCCAAAGATGAGATCATAAGCGTCATACAGAAGTGCATCATCAAGCCATAGAGCGGTAAAAACAGTATATCGGATTTACAAATCAACACTTTTTACAAAACGTGTCGGGACCTGTGCTCCTGAAATCAACATATTTTGCAAAAAGTGTTGTTCTTTTTGCAGGCTCATTTTTCTATAATGACTTCAAGCTCAAAACAGAGAGCAAGAAAACAAATTGAAAATAAGAAAGGAAAAGATAAATGAGCAAAACAAATAAGATGTATCTGGTAACAGGGGCAGCAGGATTTCTTGGAAGCACAGTCTGCAGAAAGCTTGTTGATAGAAACGAGAAAGTAAGGGCATTTGTCCTTGAAGGCGATAAGTCAGCCGCTTATCTTCCGGAAGAAGTAGAAATCGTATACGGAGATCTTTGTAATACAGATGACCTGGAGAGATTCTTTGAGACGCCTGAAGATACAGAGGTGATCGTGCTCCACATAGCAAGCATCGTAACAGTTAACCCTGATTACAGTCAGAAGGTCATGGATGTGAATGTCGGAGGAACAGAAAATATCATAGATATGTGCAGGAAGCACAATGTATCAAAACTTGTCTACTGTTCATCAACAGGCGCAATACCAGAGGAAGAAAAAGGACCCATAAGAGAGTGTGAAGGTTCGATTCCACTTGACCCCGAGAGAATAAGAGGCTGCTACTCATTGTCAAAGGCTATGGCAACAAATGTGGTGCTCAAAGCTGCAAAGGAAGGCCTTAACGCCTGTGTAGTCCACCCATCAGGAATCCTTGGACCTGAGGACTTTGCAATGGGAGAGACCACAAAGACTTTAGTCGATATCATCAATGGAGAGATGCCTGCCGGAATCGATGGAAGCTTTAACCTGTGTGACGTAAGGGATTTGGCAGACGGGCTTATTGGAGCAGCTGATAAGGGCAAAAGTGGAGAGTGCTACATTCTTGGAAATGAGCCTGTAAGCTTTAAGGATTTTACAAAGCTTGTTTCAGAGGAGAGCGGATGTAAGCCGATGAAGTTCTTTTTACCTATATCAGCAGCAAACTTCATTGCAAAGATACTTGAGAAAAAAGCCAAAAAGACAGGAGAAAAGCCTCTTATGACAACTTTCTCCGTCTACAATCTTGCAAGAAACAACCGCTTTGATTCTAGCAAGGCAAGTAAGGAACTTGGTTATACTCCAAGATCCTATAGAGAAACAATTCGTGATGAAATCAGATGGCTCAAAGAAAATGGAAAGATCGCATAAAAAGGACAATTAAAAGAAAAAGGAGAAAGAATACGATGAACGATTTAGATAAGGTTTATGCAGAAAGCGTGGCAAAGGATTACATGCCAAAGGAAACGAATAAGGTCAGACAGCTGAAAAAACTTGATGAGAGAGCAAAGCTCCCGGCATTTATTACAGCCATGACACTTGGCGTAATTGGGACTTTGATATTTGGAACAGGAATGTGCTTTGGGCTTGGCGTTTTTGGAACAGGAGCTATTTTTATGGTTATTGGGGTGCTTCTTGGAATAGTAGGCGCCGCAGTTTGCATCATCAATTATCCTTTATACAATAAACTCCTTAAAAAGGGTAAGGAAAAATATGCTTTTGAGATTTTGGAACTTGCTAAAGAGATAGCGGGAGAAGTATAATCCCGTTTTTGACAGTTTAAAAGCCAAGAATCCCTAATTTACTGGGCTCTTGGCTTGCTTTATGGGGCAAAAATGTTGTATATGGGGTTATCTTTGAGAAATATTTTGAAAGGTGGCTAACTGCCAAAGCAGTTAGCTTTGAACTTAGAGCGCTGCGCGCTCTTATCCTTAACCGGGCTTGATTACTTTGTCCATTATACAGATATGTTTGTCAAGGCTGCCAAAGGCACCGCTTTGCGGCTGCGGCCTTGACTAACATATCTGTATATTTTTATGGTTGGTCAAGCCCGGATTAAGGATTTTTGTGCATCTTCGATGCATTTTATTCAGAGGTTTCGCTTGCGAAAACTTTCTTTATTACTTGAGCACTTTCCGTATCTTGGCATTCAGTTCTTTTGGCTTGTAATGCATGTAATCGAGGCCGAGCTTTGACTGCTTTGTCAGTGCATCAAGTGTCTTGCTACCGATATACAAAGCCATATATTCCATGTCATGTATGTTTGTTGTAGAATACCCTGTTGCGCGTAGTATGTCGGATCCTTGCTATCCTTGTTGTAAAACAGCTTCATACCAAACCTCCATCAAGATATAGTGTCCCTACACTATAAATATACAGCATATACAAGCATAATTTGACAAAAAAATACCGCCATTAGGCGGTTTATAACACTTTCGACATTATTCAACTGTTAAACTCCCGTATACCTATTCCATAGTTTAGCATAATAAATGAATAAAGTAATTGGACAAAGAAACTCAAGTGTGACATTGCAGATAGAAAACGATATCGTTAATTTCTTCCATATGAATGTCCAAAAATTCCATTTAGGCACATGCGGGATGATGGTATATTCGATTTATAAGCTAACAAAGAAGGGGGTCTGATTATGGTTAAGCTTACACCACCAATGGGTTGGAACTCATGGAATACTTATGGGGCTGATATAAGTGATGAACTTATAAGAAAAGCTGCAGATATATTAGTTGAAACCAGGCTTAAGGACGCAGGATACGAGTATGTAGTAATTGATGATTGCTGGTCACTGAAAGAAAGAGATAAGGATAGTAGACTTGTTCCGGATCCAAAGAAATTTCCAGAAGGAATGAAATCTTTATCAGATTATGTTCATTCAAAGGGTCTTAAGTTTGGTATGTACAGTTGTGCAGGCAATCTTACTTGCGCCGGTTACCCGGGAAGCTTTGAACATGAATTTTTAGACGCAGAAACTTTCGCGTCTTGGGGAGTAGACTTTCTGAAATATGATTACTGTTATCATAGTAAGATTATTCCGGGAGAAATTTTATATAGAAGAATGGGGCTTGCTCTTGAAAACTGTGGAAGAGACATCCTTTTTAGTGCATGTTCGTGGGGAGCAGATGAAACTCATAAATGGATAAAGCAGTCAGGGGCATCAATGTGGAGGTCAACAGGAGATATCTTTGATAATTGGGAATCTATAAGAGATCTCACATTAAAGCAGGATGAGCTCCTTGAATACAATGGAACAGGGTGTTTCAACGATATGGATATGCTTGTTGTTGGGATGAATGGTAAAGGTAATGTGGGACTAGGAGGATGCAATGACATCCAGTATCGTACACATTTTGCTATTTGGGCGTTTATGGGATCTCCATTGATGATTGGATGTGACATATCTACTTTATCTGACGAATTACTAGAAGTACTAAAACAACCTGATCTAATTGCAATCAATCAGGACTCCATTTGCAGGCAGCCTTATAAACTTCCTAACATATTTAAGAGGGAAAAAGCACTTGTATATGCTAAAAACCTTACCAATGGGGATATTGCTATAGGCGCATTTAATCTGGATAAAGATGAAGTGGAAGTCAGATTTAACCTTGATACTTTGGGACTTCCAATGAGTACAGGAAAAACCCTCGAAATGAGAGAGATATGGACAAAAAAGAGTCTGACAGTAGAAAATGCATCATTTGAGTGGAAACTGGCACCTTACGATAATGCAGTTTTTATATGCCAAATAAAAGCTGCCAATTAGTGTTCTAATATTTGAGACGGAGAGTAGCCTTTCACGTTTTTATATGCTTTAGAAAAATATAGTGGATCTTCAAAACCACAGGAAAAGGCAGTCTCTTTTACCGAGGCGCCTTTGCGGAGCATTTTGTCTGCTTCAAGCATCCGGTAATTAGTCAAAAATTCTTTGGCAGACATATTGTAGGCATCCTTAAACATACGATAAAGCATCATTTTATTGATGTTTAATGTGGTAGAAATGTCTTCAATTTTAAAATCGCTTCGATGATAGGAACTTTTGATGATTCTTAAAGCATCATATAAGCGGCTGTCAGAATTTTTATTGGCAGATTTAGGAATATCCATATCCAGATTACCGCTGGTAATTGTAAATAAGATGCCATGCATGAGCGCATCTGCTTCATTTTTATCTTTATTGTATATATCTAGACTACGAAGTAATTTGCCATATGTGTTAAGCCTGTCTGTGTCAAAGTTAGTGATGATTGGGTAATCAGGTGTTATGCCATAGGACTCAAAATGTGAATCAATGTTATCTCCCTCAAAATCTACCCATGCATAAGTCCAGGGATCATCAGGATCTGGATAATAATAAACCATGGTGTAAGGCCAAATAAGAAAACATTCACCGGCATTTATTTTAAATTTACCTTTTGAAGTTTCCAAATAGCCACATCCCTTAAGAACATGGTGAAGTATAAAAAGAGGTCGCATTCCAGGACCCCAGTGATGCATATCACTGCAATCCTGATAATTAACGGCTAAAACACTTAAGTTAGAAGTGGCGATATTTTTTATAGTCAAATCATTTGTAGACGCATTCATGGTTTCATTATAAGCAGATATGAGATGAGTGTAAATAATCAGGAGAAACACGTGAAAACAGATATGGATTTGGAATGTATTTGCTGTGAGGCATCGATAAAGCCTATAGAGATTGCGGCAACAAGAAAGTTTATAAATAGAGGGGCTGAGGAGTTTTATTGCATGGATTGTTTGGAAAAGGAACTTAATATTTCAAGAAAGTTACTTTACCAAAAGATGAGCTATTTTAAAAAAATGGGGTGTACATTATTCCAGGATATTGAGCTGTAGATTCAACTGCTCGCTGACATTTTGATGCTATATCTCCCTTTTTGATACTAACATCATAATTTTGACGGAATTACATAAAAAAGGAGGCTTGCTTATGGGTATGAAAGAAAAGAAAATGAAAAATAAAGCAGGTAAGCTTAGTGCAAAAAGAAGCATAAAAAAATATTGGATCCTTTATCTTATGATGCTTCCGGGGCTGGTTTACTTTATTGTATTTAAGTACGGAGCCATGTTTGGGCTTATAACTGCATTTCAGGATTTTAGGCTTACTAAGGGAATAATGGGAAGCAAGTTTGTTGGACTGGAGCACTTCATAAAATTTTTTCAAAGCAACAAGTTTGGTACATTATTTATAAATACAATGAGACTTGCAATTTGCAATATCATCTTCTTTTTTCCACTTCCGATTATTATTTCTCTTTTGATCAATGAATTAAGATCCAAGAAGTATAAATCAGTAATACAGGGGATTATTTACATTCCACATTTTGTATCCTGGGTTGTAGTAGCCAGCGTTGTTGTAGAATTATTCAATACCCAGGATGGTGCAATAACACAAATGCTTAATAATGCTTTTGGCACGAACATAAATATCCTTTCAAATCCATCGACGTTTGTAGGACTTATTACAGGAGAGCAGATGTGGAAGGAGTTTGGATGGGGAACAATAATATTCCTGGCATCACTTGCAGGAGTTGATATGCAGCTTTATGAGGCAGCAAAAATTGATGGTGCTAACAGATGGCAACAGACTCTTCATGTAACACTTCCTGCTATGAAAGCAACTATTATAATCCAGCTGATATTGCGTATGGGAAGTTTTCTTAACACCGGTTTTGAGCAGATATTGCTTGCTTTGAACTCAAGCAACAGAGCTGTAGGAGAGGTGTTTGATACTTATGTTTATCAGACGGCTCTTCAGAATGGAAAAATAAGCTATGGAACTGCAATCGGTATGTTCAAATCAGTAGTAGGTCTTATTCTTGTAGTAACTGTAAACAAAATAGCAAAAAAGGCCGGAGAGGAGGGAGTATATTGATGAATAAAACTAAAACAGCTTCTTCGGTAAAAATTAAGGAATCAATGGGTAGCAGAGTATTTGACGTATTTAATATATGTCTTCTGTTTTTGATAGCCTTTTTGTGCCTGGCTCCCTTTTTATATGTGTTTTCTGCATCTGTATCGTCTGTTGCGGATGTAAACACCAGAGGTTTTTTTATTTATCCAACAAGCTTTGATCTATCAGCATATAAATTTTTAGTAAAAAGCAAAATGTTAATGGGTAGCATAGGAAGGTCTTTTTTAATTACTATTGTTGGAACACTTTTGAGTTTGTCTGTTACGGTAATGATGGCTTATTCGCTTTCGAAACCTGACATGTGGGGGAGGTCAGTTATTAATCGATTGATTGTCTTTACCATGTTGTTTTCAGGTGGAATGATTCCTACATATCTTGTGGTTTCAGGTCTTAATCTTACAGATACTTATTTTGCATTATGGCTTCCGGGACTTGTGAGCGCCTACAACATGATACTTATAAGGACTAACATTATGGCGCTACCAAGTGAATTGTTAGAGGCAGCAAAGGTCGATGGCTGCAATGACTTTGTTATATTTTATAAGATTGTGCTTCCTCTCATTAAGCCAAGTCTGGCAACCTTCGGTCTTTTTTATGCAGTTGGATATTGGAATGATTTCTTTAATGCGACAATTTATCTTAATGACATGAATATGTGGCCTATTCAGGTTTGGCTCAGACAGATAGTTTTGCTATCGGCAGGAGTTTCTGACGTAACAGAAACGACTAACTTTATTGCCCCATCAACAATTAATTATGCAGTAATCATTTTTGCCACTGTACCTATATTGTGTATATATCCGTTTATTATGAGATTTTTTGAAAAGGGAATGATGGTCGGTTCAGTGAAAGGTTAATTCAGTTATTTAAGCGCGCTTTTTAATAAAAAATAATTCAACTAAAGATAGGAGGATGTAATTAATGAAAAAGAGACTTTTAAGTTCGGTCTTGGCATTGTCCCTAATAATGTTATCTGCGTGTGGAAGCAGTTCATCTACAAGTACAAGTACTACAAATGATACAGCGGCGAGTAAAACTGAAACTTCTTCAACAGATTCTGATAACAGTTCAGAAAATACTTTAACAGAGGAGGCTGAACTGACACCTGTAACAATTACAATGATGCAGGAGCTATTCAGCGATTCTGCTCCTGATTTAAATGATGAATGGTACACATATCTTACTGACAACCTTGGAGTAACTCTTGATGTAAACTTTATACCAACTCAGTCGTATGTTGATAAGATTACAACCACGATAGCCTCCGGTGATCTTCCAATGGTAATATCAGCCAACAGTAGTGTTCTAAAAAATCAGGGCGTACTCGATATGATTGATGATGAAGAGTTTTGGGATTTGACTGATATTATTAAAGACTATCCTAACCTGTATGAATTTGTTGGAGCGGACAGATGGACAACCTCTGCAATTGAAGGCAAAAACTGGGGAATACCAAGACTAAGAGTATTGCCAAGAAATGGCGGAGTTATTCGTCAGGACTGGCTTGACGCATTGGGGCTTGATATGCCGGAGACATTCGATGAACTTTATGATGTTTTGTATGCGTTCACATATAATGATCCGGACGGCAATGGAGCTGATGATACTTATGGTGTAGTAACAAGCTATGTTGGAACGGGTAACAGAGGATGGAATGGTTTCCAGACTCTTGCGGTGGCATTTGGCGCACCAAACACATGGGGCTATATTGATGGGACAATGGTTCCGGATTTTGGAACGCAGGAGTATATGAATGCCCTGAAATACATAAAAAAGCTCTACGACAACGGAGTAATGAATAAGAATTTTAATGAGATAACGGCTGAGGACCGTAAGACTGAATATATGGCTGGGAACTATGGGGCTGTATTTTGCGTTATTGATGATATTCAGGGGCTTCAGAGCGGTCTTGTACAGGCTGTAGATACAGCAGACAGTAAGGTGCTTGGGGCTCTTACAGAAAAGAAAGGTGACACGATAAGAATATGCGCAACAAGTGGATATAATGGACTTGTAATGTTTCCAAAATACGGAGATGGAACAATTCAAACAGAAGAAGATCTTAGGAGAGTTCTTTCCTTCTTTGACGCTATGTGTACAGATGAATATCAGAATCTTATGAACTACGGAATCGAAGGAATTACATATGACGTTGTGGATGGTGTAAGGACTTTAAAAACTACAGAGAATGGAAGCCTTGTATTAGATGTACAGAAAGGCGATATAAGCCAGATCCTTCCTGCAGCAGACTTTGTACGAAAAGACGATGACAGCGAAATGCTAACATATTTATACGACACGATAGAAGAACGTATGGATTATGCAATATTGGATGATACAGCAGGCCTTAAGTCATCAACATATAATGATCTTAGCAGTGAGCTCGATGCAATAATGATGGATGCAGCAGTAAACTTTGTAATTGGAACAATAGACGAGGAAGGCTATTGGGCAGCATATGATCAATGGTTGGCTGATGGAGGTCAAGACGTTATTGATGAATTTACAGAGGCTTATGAACTCTACAGGTAAAAGAAATGAAAAATAACAGTAACAATGTAAGAGTTATTTTGCCACAAAATAAGGCACAGGGGTTTAGAGACCCCTGTGCTGTATTTTCTGATGGGCTATACCATTTATATTACAGTCTTGTTCAGAATGAGGATGACGGACAGTTTTTTTATCTTGCTGAAAGCATCAGCAGAGATCTTAAAAACTGGACATCTCCAAGAATATTGTCACCAAAAGGTGCTGAATATAATTATTCATCTCCTGGCAATATTTTCTATAGAAACAATTTGTACCACATGTGTATCCAAACGTACCCAAGAAGAAATGGTGAGGTGTATGGAAACGAGAATTGTCGAGTTTTCTTAATTCATAGTAAGGACTTAGTTCATTGGAGCAAGCCGGAAATGATAATGGTTAAGGGTGACGTACCGGTAAATAACATGGGGAGAATGATAGATCCTTATATAGTTCAGACTAAAGATCATTTTTTATGTTTTTATAAACAAAATGGAGTTTCTTTTTCTAAATCCAGGGATCTTATCCATTGGGAGTATATTGGAAACTGTACCGACTGTGGTGAAAACGTATGTGTTTTAAAAGAAAAATCTGATTATTACATATTGCACTCCCCTAAAAATGGATTAGGGTTATTAAGAACACAAGATTTTAAAACTTTTGAGAATCTAGGAGTGATAACCTTAAATCAGTCTAGTTACCCCTGGGCAAAGGACAGGCTGACAGCAGGTTTTATTCTTACTCTTGATTCAAACCACGATAACGACGTTCTTTTCTTTCATGGAGATAATGAATCACAGTATACATTTGGAGCGTCTATTGCCATTATAGAGAATTGGAACTTTAAGAAGGCCTTTGGGTGTATACTATAAAAAAACTTAGGCAAAATAAACATAATCCGGAGGAAGGTGAGATGGGAAAAGTGAATACAAATATACAACATGCTCCGAACTATCATCTAATTCCTGTTATGCCGGTGGAAGAAATCGACAAGAGGATTGTGAATTACACCAGAATAGGAGATGAAAAACAGCTCATAGAATTTCTTAAAAGTATTTTTGCAGATTGGGAGAAGCAGGGAATAACGATCAATGCAGCAAAGGTATTGGCAGAGCATATTTTTGATAATAATCTCAATTTAAGAATGGCTTGACGGTCAAGGAAGCAGCCGAAAAATGTGGATATTGCAGCCTTGTCACTTTAAATAGATGGTTTAAAAAGCTGGAGGGGACTACCCCGGGAAAACTCAAGAAAAGCTATAACTATATCCAAAAATAAATAAAAAAGCTTAAGGGAGGTACAAATGGTTCGAGATAAAGCTACATTTCCTGAAAATGGCATTATTTATGAAGGAGATTATTACAGAGGAATTCCTTTTTCTAAATATATACAATATCAGAAGCTGCCAGAAGGAAAAATGTATGATATAAGAGAATACGGCGCTGTGGCTGACGGAGTAACGCTTTGTACAGACGAGATAAATAAAGCCCTTGAAGATGCAAGAGACAATGATGGAGGCGTTGTTCTTGTTGAAGGAGGGCTTTTTTGTTGCGGTACAATAAGAGTTTTTAGTAATACAATATTATTCATAGCTGAGGATAGCGCTCTGGTTGCATCAAAAGATCTATCACAATATACGGATGCATTTGTAATTATGGATAATGCAGATAATTCAATGATATGCGGAGGCGGAAGGATTATAGGAAATGGAGAGTACTTTGTGTATCCCCCACTGAAAAAACCAAGATTGGAGCCCCTTGATAAGATAAAATTACCACCGGTTTTATATGATCCAATGGGATATCCAGTGGATACGATCAGATACGAGATCAGGAGCAGAATACGGTATGCAGAGGACAGATATGGTTATGGGCTTCCTAAAATCCAAAGACCAATGTATATGGTCTGGCTTCATAATTGTAATCATTCAGGTGTTTCAAATATATGCCTTGAAGGAGCAATGGATTGGAACCTTTGCGTAGACGGATGTGACAATATTGAGATAAACGATGTTGTGATCAATGGTAACAGGCATGTGGCAAACACAGATGGTATTGATGTTATGGGGAGCAGTAATGTGGATGTAAGACACTGCTTTATTTCTTGCGCAGATGATGGACTTGTTGTGAAAGCTCCGAGAGGTCATGAGCACGATGGTATAAATGTTTCGGATGATGGCAGAATGGGAGGAACGCATCATGTTCATTTTGAGGATTGCGTAGTTCTTACTGTGGCCAACGCTTTTAAAATTGGCACAGAGACGTTTTATGACATAAGTGACATATCAGTAGAAAACTGTCATTTTATGCTGCCGGACATATATCCCGGAACATGCTCTGGGATTGCCATAGAGTCTTCGGATGGAAGCAATGTAAGTAATGTCAGAGTAAAAAATATAACTATGGATAATGTGAGTTGTCCTTTATTCATATGTCTCAACAAGAGGAATAAGTTTGGATATGAAGATGAACAGGATAAAGAAAAGAGATATTTGGGCGGTTCTATAAAAGATGTAACTATTGAGAATATTAAGGCTATAAATGCGGAAGTGCCATCTATTATCACCGGGTACAGGATGGAAGATAATAATGGTAAAGATTTAGGAAAAATCGATATAGATGGATTTTCTGTTGAATATAGAGATGATATTGAAGAGATAAATCTTTTGCCTAAGGTACATGAAAGTGTAATAGATTATCCGGAAAATAATAGTTTTGGTGATGTTCCTGCTTATGGGATATTTATCAGGCACGCCCCATATGTTACATTAGAACATATAAATATTATTCCGAGAAGTATGAATACTAGAGAATGTATTGTGAAGTGCTAAAGCTTTGGTAATTGTAGAATAATAATGATGTTGGGGTCAAAAGCCCCCTGAAACTAAAACTATAGTTGCGAATCCCTAGTGGGATTTACATATATCTGTTCCTTGAAAAGTTAATAGAAACCGCATAAACACTGGGATTTAAGAGTAAAACATGGTACAATATAAGTATCAAATCCATGAGGTACAGGTCATGTCATTTCGTACAAATGATTCCCAGCAGATTTCAATGTTTGATAGTTTTACCCTCTTGACTGAAAGAGAGCAGAAAGCTCTGGTTAGGTCTTGGGCGAAAGTGTTTGCAGAAGAGATATTTCCTACAATAGATGAGGAACGCTTCTCAGTACTTTACTCTGAAGATAAGGCATCTAGGCCAAATACACCGGTAAACATCATTATTGGAGCACTCATCCTGAAGGAACTCCTTGATCTCTCAGATGATGAGGTTGTTGAAAATCTCATGCTGGATTTCCGGTTCCGTTATGCCCTTCATACTACGAGCTTTGATGAACAGCCTCTAAGTGATAAAAGCCTCTCCAGATTCCGCCAGCGTTGCTATGACTATGAAATGCTTACTGGCATAGATCTTTACCATGGATGTGTAACTGATCTTGCAGAAAAGACTGCAAAGCTCATGAGCCTGGACGGAAGAATCCGTCGCATGGACTCCCTTATGGTTGAGGCCAACATCCGCAAGCTCAGCCGTATGGAGCTTCTTGTAAAATGCATATCTGAGCAAACAGTGGTTGAAGAGGAACATCGCAGGCTTAAAACAAAGGCTGATGGAGCCATGAGTTCAGGCATCATGCAGTCTCCTGTTGACCTTGATGCAACATTCAGAGAAAAAGCAGGAAAAGAGCATCGCGGATATACTGCCAATATCGAAGAGACTGTAGGACAGAATGGATCAGTGGTAACTGATTATCAGTTTGAGCAGAACAATGTCAGTGACAGTGTCATGCTGAAAGACCATCTCGAAAAAATGGATGAGCAATCAGAGGAAACGGTATTGATTGCCGATGGCGCATACAGCGGAACTGACAATGCCAATCTTGCATCCTCAAAAAACGTGAAGCTTATCACTACTGATTTTACCGGCAAGGATGTTGATGTTGTAATGGGTGCCTTCGAATTTAACGAAGACGGAACCGAAGTGCTGTCATGCCCAGCAGGTAATAAGCCAAAATCCTGCACATATATAAAGCAGACAGGTATTTGCCAGGTATCATTTGCGAAGGATGTTTGTGAGCATTGTCCATACAGGATTCATTGCCATCCCAAGACCTACAAACGTGTATGCAAGGTCAAGGCATCAAAGAAAATGCGCGAGCGTGCTCGCATGAAGGCAAACATGAACACTGAGGAATTCAAGAACTATGGAAGGCTCCGTAATGGTGCCGAGACAGTTCCTTCAATTCTGAAAAACATCTATGGCGTAAACAAGATGCATGTCCACGGAAAGCTCCGATGTAAATTTTTCTTTGGATGCAAAATCGCAGCATTGAATTTCAGAAAACTCTTCCGATACCGGATGGGTCTGGGACATTATGCCACAAATCCGGTACTTGCCGGATGATATACAGGGGATGACCCTGTCATATCCACTTTTTGAGAGAAAAACATCACAGTTTTACATCAAAAATCGGTTTGTATGAATTTTTCAAGGAACAGATACATTTATGGGAAAGGGCTTTTGACCCTTACATCATAATCAATTTCATAGAGTAGAAATTAGGGGGAATAATATTTTGGTTGAAATAGATAGATTAAAAGAAATAGTAGAAACTTTAAGAAGTGAAAAGGCTAAAGAGCGAAAGGGGTATAAGTAATGCGTAAACTATATGTAATCCTTGCAATCCTTTCACTATTATATTCCGTAGCTATATACATGGTCGGAAGTGGAACGTTTTCATTTATTATATGGGTTTTTGCAGCCATATTTTTGGATTCTTATATCTTATGGATAAAAAAAGCTTGTGGCCAAAAGTTCCTAAAGCATTGAGATTTGCCTTTAGAGCCTTTATTACTTTAGGGCTTGGAATCTTTATCATCTGTCAGGGTTGCATTTTAACTAAGTTCTTTTCAAAAGGGGAGCCTGGAGCAGATTATATAATTGTCTTAGGTGCGCAGATGAGAGACTGGGGCCCAAGTGTTGTTTATAAGGCTAGACTTGATTCAGCAATTGAATATCTAAATGATAATCCAGATACTAAGGTTATTGTAACAGGTGGTCAGGGCGCCAATGAATCTGTATCAGAAGGAGAAGGCGGCAAGACATATCTTGTAGAACAGGGTATAACAGAAGATAGGATAATAGCTGAAAGCGAATCCCTTGATACGGATCAAAATATTAGCAATGCTTTAAATCTTGTAGAAGTAACAGCTGATATGAAAATTGGAATTGTAACAAACAATTTTCATGTATTCAGAGGTGTAATGATTGCAAAGCGTTATATTGATGCTGATGTGACGGGCATTGCTGCTTTTACAGAATATCTGTATCTTCCAAACAACATGGTCAGGGAGACCTTTGGTATATTAAAAGATGTGATGTAAGAGCAGTGAATTATGTCTGCGATGATCTTGGAACAGCGAATGTATACGCTGGAGTTACCAAAGCTGTTTGCTCCGTAATGATGGCTGAGAGCTTGGGAGAGGTAGAGGGATATCTATGATTATGTGCTGGAGCAATATCCGGCAGCAGATTACGAGTACAGTATTGCCTACAGTCTAGATGAAATCAGACCTCGCTACAAATGGAATGAGAGTTGCCAGGGCTCGGTGCCTGCAGCGATGAGGTGCTTTTATGAAAGCACAGACTATGAATCTTTTATCAGGAATATCTTTAGCCTGGAGTGTGACAGTGATACCTTTGGCGCTATTGCTGGTGGTGTTGCAGAAGAGTTCTATGGCGGATTTGGTAGTGTGGATGCAGAGAGAAATTTTGAGGGAGTATTTGGATGAGGAGCTTTTTACATTATTAAACAAATAACTCAAACTTCCCACTTGCCTAACTGGCACTACCCCTTTACTGTTATGTAGGTGCAGCCGGTTTATAAAGTATTTCGCGTTCTTTTGAAGGCGTTATTAAATTCAGGAGCATGATAGATGGAACTTTATATTCTGCTTGGGGTTCGTTTGTTTGAGCGAAGCGAGTTTCGAAC
>ERZ842401.3097-NODE-3097-length-21093-cov-6.341620_pt1 | contig 21093 bp, 11 predicted proteins | sample MGYA00521270_ERZ842401 | MGnify/ENA primary metagenome ERZ842401 (study PRJEB31892, sample SAMEA3878208) | bioreactor metagenome | biome: Moose rumen | place: Sweden | collected 2011-10 | study: EMG produced TPA metagenomics assembly of the PRJEB12797 data set...
TGTCGCAGGCCAACGACAATCCGATGATCAAGCTCTACGAGGTAAAGACCGATGAATTGGACGGCCATCCAGTTGCCTGACGGAAGCAGTTAAGAAATCACTCCTCGGATTAAATATACGTCCGTCTCTTTCGTATTATATAAAAATTATTAGCGGAATATGAACGTACGGAATTTAATTACCTCCCTGCTCGTGGCTGCAATCATGCCCGCAGCAGCACAAGTCACCGACCGCATCGTCCTCGGCAATGCTGAGAGCGAGACGGCGCACGGACTCATCACTTATTGCCCAGACAACACCGCTGTCACGGAAAGCGGCTTCCTGAACCAGACAGGACGCTACGTGAAACCCTTTGCCGCCAATCCCTTCTGTGGCGAGTACGATGGTATCTATGGTGGCGAGTACTCATTCGTTCTGCGTGTAGATGGAACGAAGCAGAACTATCTGACACTGCGCACCTATGGCGGTGACGCCACCACCGACGGTTCGCGCTACCACGTGCAGGTGGAGGGCAAGAACTTGCAGGACTACACGCGCGATGCCGTGGCCTTTGGCAAGGACAAGGCCCCCGGAGCCTTTGCCTACAGCACGCTTCTCATCCCCCAGGCCGTGACCCGTGGAAAATCGCGTGTGGTGGTACGCATCCGCTCGCTGGGCCGCTACTGGGGCTATGCCCCTATCGGCAATTTTGCCCGCTACCAGTATGCTATGGAGGGCGACCTGCCACCCATCTATGCCGTGTACTCGTCCACCAATCCCAACGTGGAACTGGCCGATGAGGTGCAGGGACAGATGACCGCCTACGCCACTGCGCCTGCCCAGGCAAACACCAAGGCGCTGACGGCCATCCGCAACGAAGTGCGCTCTGCCCTGACCACCGCTATTAGGGGAGAGGTCGCGGGCAGCGATTTCAAGCCCGCATACGCTAACAACAATTTCAACGTTGTACAGTGCATGGGCTATGCCTATCGCCGGGGTATTTACGGAACTACGCAGGAGGCACTGGCCCGTAAGATTCGCGTGGCCATCGACTCGATGACCTACATCAACAACCTCTGCAAGGGTGGGGCCACCATCAGCGTCAGCGCTAAGGGGCAGACAGCCACCCAGCAGAGTGCCGGTTCGGGCTGGGGCGGTCTGTTTGGTGGTCAGGGTATGGGCATGTACCTGCTTTGGCAGGCAGGTGGTCTTTCGGACGACTTCCTCGACACGGAGGTGGACCTCGGACAGGGCAAGTCGTCGCGCCGCGAGCAGTGGATTGCCGCCTTCCGTGAGAGTTTTGATGCAGGTCTCACCCTCAGCGGCCGACGCTACATTGCTAATCAGATTATTGAATCGGCTCACAGCGTCTATGGTGCAGCCCTTGCCCTCTATGCCCTCGATTCGCAGACTTATCACAATGCCCCGAAACTTGGCTTGCAGTTCATGCGCGAGGCCGTGGGTGCAGAACTTTGGACAGGCGTACCTACGAACGCTACCTTCTCCGGTTCCCTCAAAGACGAGGATGGCTATCCCACCTATCGCCTCGGCAGCCCCACCTCCACCGATACCAAACTCAACTACTGGGGCAAGAACTTCCACGTCGTCACCGCCTGCGGCAACGGACGCGAACAGGGTTATACCTGCACCTCATGCTATGGCAATATGGCCGGTCGCATGTGCGATATGTACCTGGCCACACTCTATGACCCTTATATCGGCACTGAGGTTGGCGGTGAGGGAGACAAGGACATCCTCCAGATGGCACTCACCAACACCAAGTGGCAGGCCTACTACACCTATCCCACTGTGGATAGCGATGGCTACCGCGGCATCATCGGCGAGAGTTCCGTCTGCTGGCGCAATCGCTATGACCCGGGCAAAAACTACTATGGCTCGCTTATCACCGCTGCCCTTGCTGGCGACGAGGAGGTGATGGGCCATGTCCTGCAAGCCTACAAAGAGGGGCACTACGACCCCGACACCAGTGGCAAACTCTTTGCCTACGAATCACACAGTTACTTCCTTGCCGATGCCATTGACCAACTCATCGCCTTCGCAGCGGAGCACGACGGTGACTTCATGCCCATGCCCTCCACCGTTGGACAGCCCGACTATGCCATTGGTGACCCCGAGGACGGTGTGGTGGCCGTGAAACATGGCGACACGCACCTTTTCGTCAACTTCCTCTCCAACGACTGTCCGCTCTGGTCGGGTGCCGCACACATCATCACACCCACCCAGGTCAAGACCATCCAGTTCGGAGCCGAAGTGCGTCGGCAGTTCAATTCCTCAAAGACCGTGACGATGGACAATACCTACTGGAACGGCAACCACAAAATCACCTATCCCGACAACCCGCAGATGGCCTACGGCGGCATGACGTACACCTATCCCGCTTACGACGCGGCAGGCAACTACGTTTCCTCGCGCACCAGCAGTCAGTACTATCAGCAACTGCTTGGGCAATATCTGGTGGCGCAGAATTGCTCCGACAGCAGGAGCTACAATCTCGAACTCAACGATGACATCACGGGACAGCAGGCCATAGACCTCGCTACTGGCGAATCGGTCACACTCTCCAATGACATCGTCCTCGCACCACTTACCACCAAGGTCTATGTTCTCAACGCCTTCGCAGGTGCTCAGACCGTGAGTGTGGCCGACGATTCCGGTGCCGATGCTTCAGCCCTTGCTTCTCGCGTTGCCGAACTCCTCGCCTTCGCACAGACCGCCTCCACCCGGCTCAGCGAAGATGGTGCACCACAGACCTACAAGACCTCGGCCTTCATGCCCTTCTTCCAGGAACTGACTATGGCGGCATACATCGCACAGTCGGGCACTGCTATCGAAAGGGAGATTGCCGATGAGACGGCCGCTTTGGAGAAAGCCTATCAGGCCTTTGCGGCAACGTTGACCGCCTACGATGCCTGCGAAGTACCCGGACGACTGGACTACTCAAAGAATATTGGTACAACAGGCACTGCCACCGTGGCCAAGTCTGGCATCAGCAGTGCCAAGGCCGGTGCCATTGTTTATGTTCCTGTCGTCGCAACAAAGGAGGGTGACTACCTTTTTTCTGTCCGTGCCAGGAATCAGGCTGGAAACAGTTATACCTCATCGCTCAACCTGGAGATGGTCACGCCGCAGCAGGCCTACGATGCCAGTGTTGCCATCGATGAGGCACACACACGAACGATGAACTCCATCGCCTTCGAGCAGTATAATTGGTGCTTTCATCTCAAGGCTTACGAAGTGGCGGTGATACGCTTCGCCTTCGACGGAACATCTGCCACCAATACGGTATACGCTTCCTACGCCGACGTCACCGAAGCCACTCTGTCCGAGCGCCTGGAGGTGGAAATCAGTTCGGCACAAGTCCTCAGTGGGGTCAGCACTTCCGCTGCCGACACCGAACGTGCCGCTCTCTCCGCTGCAATCACTCAGGCGCAGACAGCCCACGACAGTGGGGATGAATCGCAAATGCAGACCGCCTATGAGGTACTCATAGCCGCGGAAGCCGCATTCAAGGCAATAGTCGCCGTGTGGCAGACACCCGTTGAGGCGCATTATAACGCTGCTCTCAACGCTGTTCCCGACGGCGAATACCGTATCTATGCAGAGGTCGATGGCAAATGCTACTATCTGCAGGCCGTCAGTCCTACTGCAGCCGAGAGCAACGGTGCGCAGTTTACCACGCGCGAAACCAATGCTTCCACCTTTACCATCGAGCAGACGAACGTCAGCGATGGATACGTGGCACGCAGTTGGAAAATCACCAGCGGTAAAACGTATGGTGGCAAAACCGTCTATTTCACCAACCCGGCCATGTCGGGCGGCAACATCAGCAACGGTGGCTACCTGCGCACCCACAACCGCGGCAACAACTGGACCTACGACACCCAGGTGCTCTACTACAACGGCTCGGCCTTTGCCGTTCGCGCCACCAATGCCAAGGCTGGCTCCTGGGGCGAAGATTCCTTTTGGCGCCAACTCACGAACAAGAAAGTGGGTTACCTCGTAGAGTCTGCTTTTATCTGGCATTTCGAGGATGTGAATGTGCCCGACGGCATTGAGGATATTCATCATTCCTCGACAAACGAAGCGGCAGAGTCGGCTGCAAACTACACAATGTATAACAAGGCTTGCGCAGTGTATGACCTGGGCGGCAGAATGCTCTCTCCACGTGCCTGGGTCCGCACTCCACTGAAAAAAGGCTTCTATATAGTAAATGACAGGAAGGTCGTAATTCGCTAAAGGTCAACAACAGACAGTCGTTAAAAGTCATTACATATTGAAAGCATGAATAAGATTCTCTGTTCCCTCATCTGTGCCGTGGCCAGTGTCGCTTCGGCGCAAGAGATTAAGATTGATGTCAGAGGCGAGGGTAAGCCCCTTGCTCACTACTGGAGCGTCGGCACCTGTGCCGGTCGCGTCAACGAAGGACTGCGCACCTCATGGGTGGAACAGTTGCGGACAGTCCACGACGAGTGCGGCTTCCAGTACCTGCGGATGCACGGCCTGTTCGACGACGACATGTGTGTGTATTTTGAAGATAAGAAAGGTCGTCCCATCTACAACTGGCAGTACATCGACGAGGTGTTCGACCGTATGCTCCAGATTGGCGTGCGACCCTTCGTGGAACTCTCGTTCTTCCCCGAACTCATTGCTAAGGAGAACAGCCTCCGGCAGATGTGGTACCGCAACTGCGTGAGTTACGACCCCAGTCGCATCTCGAAGTGGGAGGCTCTGGTCGAGGCCTTCACGCGCCACGTCGTAGACCGCTACGGCCTGGACGAGGTGCGGCAGTGGTACTTCGAGGTGTGGAACGAGCCCAACCTGAACATGTACCCCAAGGCGGGCTTCTTCCACGGCACCAAGTCGGAGTACTTCAACCTCTACCGCCTCTCCGTCCGTGCCGTGAAGCGCGTCGACCAGAGCCTGCGCGTGGGCGGACCGGCCACCAGCAACTTCGTGCCCGACAATCGCTACGAGGGCGAGGTCTACGATGCCCAGAAGAGCCGCTTCTACGGTCAGGACGAGATAAACAAACAGCAGTGGAAAGGCGCCTGGATAGAGGAATTCCTCCAGTTCTGTGCCCGGGAAGGATTGCCTGCCGACTTCATCTCCTGCCATCCTTACCCCACCGACTATGCCCTCGACCCCATTGCCGGTAAGAGCAAGGACGCCGTGCGCTACATGAAGGCTCTCATGGACGACATGGCGTGGCTGCGCAAGATCGTCAGCGCCAGCGCCTTCCCGAAGGCCGAAATCCACCTGACCGAGTGGAGCACCAGCCCCAGCAGTCGCGATGCGATGCACGACAACCTGCCGCCCGCCGCCTTCATCGTCAAGGGCGTGCTCGACAACCTCTGTGGCACGAACAGCCTCATGTACTGGACCTTCACCGACATCTTCGAGGAGAAGGGTGGCGGTCAGACACCCTTCCACGGCGGCTTCGGCATGATCACCTTCCAGGGTTGGAAGAAGCCCTCGTTCCATGCCTATCGGATGCTCCATCAGTTGGGCGACCAGTTGCTCCACTACGCCGACCCGCTCTGCGTCAGTCGCGACAGCCGCACCGGGCGCATCACGGCCCTCGCCTTCAACTATCCCGACGAGTACCTCCAGCGCGTGCCCTCATCGGCCAACGTCAAGAACTACATGCAGGCCAGCCCCCGACAGGTCGACTTCACGCTGACCGGTCTGCCCGCCAATGCCACTTTCACCCTCGAGACTCTCGATGACACCCACGGCAACGCCATTCAGGCCTTCCGCCAGATAGGTTCCCCCTCGGCTCCCACGCGCGAACAGACCCAATGGATGCGTCGGCAGTCGGAGGCCACGCTCCACGAGGTGGTCAAAGCCGATGCCAACGGCACACTCCGCATCCAGCGGACGCTTGAGCCTTGGACGGTCGTACTCCTCCGCCAGATGTAAATGGTTCGCCCGACATTCGATTTTATTTTGTACCTTTGCCCCGTGATGAACGGGCTCCCCATCCCAACCCCTTTCCGGAACGGGTTCTGTGGGCGGCGGTACTTCCGCCCATTCGTGAGGCACGTGAACAGGATATTGTTCGTGAAATTGCACTTGACTGATCCACTACGCCCGCGAAGGCGGGAAAACAGGACAATGTGTAGTTCCAATTCCTTGCTATCTGGGTGTTGGCCGAAAATGAAGGGCGGCACCACCGGATGAAAGTAATGGAAGAGATAGGGTTTGTCCACCTCGAATTGTTTTGCGGGATGTGCGGATTTGGCTACGGGTTGAAAGTTGCGGGTCATCAGTATAGACGATGATTTCATATTTCTTGCCATGCTGCAGAAAATCATCGGTGCGAAGCGTGATGGTGCGTGCTTCATCGCCATTCATTACACCGACAAACCACTCTGACCCAGACCGTCGGGCCTGCACGATGAAATCGCCAGGCTGACCATCGAGAGCGCGGCTCTCATCGAACACAGTGGGGATGTCGTGCCAAAAGCGAAGCTCATCACCGCCATCGTGGACGATGGGGTCGTCGTACCAGAAGAGGAACTGGATGGGCGAGTAATAGACAGCTGCCATCGCCAACTGGTGAGCGTGGGTGGTTTTACCCTCCTGGGTCATCAAGTTTGGCAGTAGTCGCGAGACGCCGGTGGGGCGGTACTCATCGTGGATGTCCACCATCAGCCGGTGCTCGGCCAGGCGGCGTACAGCCTGATGCAGCCAGTGGCTCCACATCTGATTGCCCACCTGCACAAAGCCGAACTTCAGTCCACTGACCCCCCACCGACGGTAGAGTGGCAGAATACTGTCCAACTGCTGATAGAGGGCACGCTGGTTCACATAGAGCCATACACCAAGACCGTGGACACGCGCCGAATCGCAGACCTCGGGGATGGTGAAGTCACGGTCGGCAGAGGTGCTGAGGGCACTGGACTTCATCGACATCTCGGGTCCGTACCAGCGGGCATCCAATTCTACGAACTGCAAGCCCCGCTCTTCGGCAAAGCGGATGCCGCGCATGATGTAGTCGCGTTCCAACCGTCCGCATCGGTACACCTTGCCTGGCCGAATCCATCCTGTGTCGATGGCCGACGGGCCTTTCGGTGCATCATTCAGATTCAATACCAAGTCCTTATGGTTGATGAGTTCCACGGCCCGTTTCCCTGCCATGATGACGCGCCACGGCGTGGAGTAAGGCGACATGGCCTCCACGCCTCCGAAAAGGCTTACCCCCAATACATTGTCGGCTTTGAGACAGAACTTCCCGCGAGTATAATCCACCATTGCAGCTTCAAGCAGGGCGACATACATGCCCGACGGTAACCGCATCAGCAGCGGACGTTCGGCCTCCTGCTGCCAGCGCTCGTCAGAAGTGTGCAGGGTTGTCAGCACACAGCTGTCCTGTGCCCATGCCTGATGCCATGCCAGCGTACCCTCTGGCAGTCGGAAAGTCGTACTCTCACCAGTTATGTTCAGGAAGAGCCCGTTGGCCTGCTCAGGAAAGTGAAAACGCATGGCGATGCCTTCGTCGTATGCCCGCACGATAAGGTCTGCGGTGTAGTAGTGGCGTTTGTCGAAGTCGTAGCCCGGAGCCTGTCTGGCAGCCTCGCCACGCACCAGATGGAACGTCAGTTGTCGGTAGTGGTTGCGGACAACGGCGTTCTCGCCGTAGACGGGATGCCACATAGTATCAACCTCCGTGGAGTCCACAGCTTGCAGACGCAGGCCCTCACTCCACCGCAGATTGTCACTGGGAATACCAAGCGCCGACTCGAAGAGGCGATTGTCGAGTTCGATTCCGACCCCGCTTTCCAATACGACAGGGCTGCCGTAGAAGTCAATGTGGTAACTCATCTGTGAGCCATCAACATTCAGGCCCACAGTATAATGCCCGTCTGGCGATTGCAGCGTGTATTGCCCGGCAATTACTTGGTGTATGGACATACATACCAGCAGACATGTCATTTTCGTTCTCATCCTTGCCATCTCAAACATATCATTTTGTGATACCAATCTGGCCCGCATCTCTTCTCATCTATCGGTATGCTTCTTTTTCTTCCAATAGACTACGTAGCGATGATGGTGTAGGTCGTAGAAGGGTCTTACCTTTAGCTGATCCGGGCCGTTGAAGTGCAGGGGCGTGGTCTGACGGAAGTCGCTGAGCGACGAGTATGCCACATCTTCGTGGCTGCCATAGTCGAGGCTGTAGTAGTCGTTGTACCTCCTCGGATCGCTGAAGGGATGCTCCACTTCGTCCAGTTCTCCGGCCAGGACGATGGGACCGTAAAGCAGGGCTACTCGTGTCTCATCGTCTTTTGTGGGTTCCTCTCGTAACGTCATACCAAATTCAACTTCGGCAAATAACTTCCCATTTTGTACTCTTAACTTCTCACTTTTCACTTCCACATAACCGTCCTTGCCGGCTTTTACCCTTCTACCATTTACTTTCATATAGGTTGCCCAGTAGGGATACCTTAGTTTCAAGTTCAAGGTTTCATGTTTCAGGTTGCCACTGATTTTAATCGTCGTCTTGTCAGACTCAGGGAAGCGGGTCTCTTGACGTACGATTGTGCCGTCCCAATTCAATTCTGAAGGAATAAACAGGTTGACGTAAAGCGTATTGTCGCTGTGGAAATATATACTCGACTGGTATTTGGCGTGGCTCTCGAAACCGCTGCCGACGCAGCACCAGAACGAAGAGTCGCGGGTGGAATAGAGTCGATAGCCGCCAGTCATCAGCGGCGTGAAATAGCACACCATCGAGGACTGTGGATCTTGCTGTCCAAGGATATGGTTATAGAGGGCACGCTCGTAATAGTCGGCTATGCGGCTGTCTGGCTGATAACAAAAAAGCCTTTCCGCCAGTTTCAGCAGGTTGTAGGTACAGCAGTTCTCGCCGTCGTAGCCCGTCAGATGCTTAGACTGTTCCTCCGGCTTGAAAAGGTGTTCCTTATCAGACACTTCCCCCGTGACAAAGGCATGGTCGTTCACCAATGTATTAAATAACAAGGTGGCTGCCCGGCGGCTCTCCTCATCACCAAACAGCTCGTAGTTGCGACACTCGCCAAGCAATTTCGGGATAAAAGTGTTGGCATGGTTCGTACCGAGGTCAACCCCAGCCCCACCCCTCTCCAGAGAAGAGGTCTCTTTCAGCGGGTCTATCTTCTCGTTGTGATAGAAGAAGCGGGCCACCCAGAGATATCGGTCATCGTTGGTGATAGCATAGAGGTTATACATTGCCTCGTTGAAACCGCCGAATTCATTGCGAATCATGCGTGTCCGTGCTTCTTCATCGAGCGGCCTAAGCTTGTTATAGACCCAGTCGCCCATCCCCCTTGCAACCTGTAGGGCCGTCTCATTGCCGCACATTGTGTACTGGTCTATCAGCCCTTGCAGAATTTTGTGCAACGTATAGAATGGTGCCCATACGCCCTTTCCCTGGATATTTCGGTCAATGAGTCCCTCTCCGTATGCCGAGAGGTAGCCCGTTCCGTACTGTCGCTGCACCTCTGCCAGCCCTTGAACAAGCGAGTCTGCCTTCTCTCTCATCTGCAGATAGGCCATGGCTGACAGCAGATGTCCCGTTGTATGCCCTCGCAGGTCGCAGTCCATCGATTCCCATCCGCCCAGATGCCTCATCGTCATGTAGCCACCCTCCCTGTCTGAAAAGACTCCCGCTGTATTACGAAATGAGTGTAGCAGTGACTTGACAGGTATCGACACGATCCATGCGGAGTCGCGCTGCATGTTCTCCTGAAAGCGCGAGGGCAACAACATCACATCACTCAGCTGAAACGGCTGTACGACATTCTGTGCATACAAGGACCATACACACAGCGACATCAGCAAACATGTGATTTTTCTTGATTTTTTCATCCTATTATCTTTTTGAAAGTTTTACTTGTATAGGGCAGACAGCACGTTTGTACTTCTCATCTCCATCCAGGATGGCGACAAGCCAAGACGTGAAAGACCGTTTCGGATTGTCCAGTCCACATTCGTAGGGATAGACAATAAACGTTTTGTCGTCTACCTTCTGCAATGGGCCACAGACAACCTCCACTCTTACTCCAGCAGGAGTGTTGAGCGTAACCTTACTGCCGTCAGCACTCACAAGGGGGGTGATTCCATCTATTGAGCGTTGCAGTTTTCCTCTTGTCTCAGCATATCGTGCTTCGGTCAGTTCGGCCATCTCACGGTCGAAATACCAGAATGCGTCATGTCTGACGCCCTCATAGTCTGCCCAGGGAGCTGGTGCTGGCCGCTGATCGATGCGAAAGATGTCTGTGGAGGAACCATCGCCGTCAGTTGGAGGGATGTCGGGGTTATACCGGCAGGCCAGCCAGCCGTCGCGCGGATTGAGGCGGCGCATAGTGCCATCCTCTTGCATGCGTGCAGCCATTGCCTTCCCGATGAAACGGGCGATGTATTCTGCCGTCTCTGGCATCATCTCGAAGTGCCCGCTTCCTGCATCGCATAGGAAGGATATGCAACTTTCGGGGTACATCATTCTGAAAGCCAAGGCAGGTCGCACACGAGCCTCCCACCATTCATATTCGCCCTCCACCATCAATCCCGGTATGCCGTCGATGTTGCGGGTGCGCCCCCATTCCACGTTGGCCGTACCATAGCCGCAGAGGTTCGTGCGAGGTGCATCTCCGTGGAAACTGACGATGCAGAGTGTGCGGTCGTTGTTCCAAGCAGCGAAGTTCCAAGGGAAGGTGGCCTGTGCGGAGTGTCCGAAGGGAATAATAGGCACTGTGGTCAGCTCAGAGTGTCCACTTTGTCCAGCCAGGGCCGCCATCATCTCTTCAAAGGAAGCTTGACATCCTGTCTGCGGATTCCAGTCCAGCGAGAACCAGGGAGCTACCCAGATGAGTGCCACGCCGAGCGTCTGCATCTGCTCACGGAACTCATCGTTGTGATAGAGCATTTCTTCTGTCATATTCTGCTGTGCCAACATGGCGGCTCGAACACGCTGGCATCCCTCCGGTAACCACAGGTATGCCACAGGAGCCTTGCCCGTCTCAGCAGAGACGTAGCCCGTAAGTGCCACGGAGTGCTGATATATACCGTTCTGCCCCAAGGCGTGGAGCATGGACGGTGTCAGCAGCAATAGGATATACAGGATTATCTTCATCATTTATTGAATTTCAAGTTTTCCACATGGTTGCCGACGAAGATGGGCACGTAGTCGCTGGTCTGGTACCACTTGGGCTTGCCGGGCAGATCGTCGTAGATAAGGTGCCCATTGATTTTCAGGCCCTCAAAGCGGATGTTGCGCACCTTGCGGTCAGCGTCGTAGCCGTTGATGACAGACATATACGAGGGCTGACCATAGTAACGGATGTTGCGGAAGGTGACGTCTTCTACGCCACGGCCTGGGGCGGCGCAGTACTTCTGGTTCCAGCCCACCTTCACTTGCAGGATGCTGCCTTGATGAATCTGTATCTCCGAGCCAAGCTCGCCTACCCGTAGCCCTTCTATGCGGATATTGTCGAACAGAATGTTGCGTACCAGGTTGTTGTCGCCACAGTTGATGGCCAGGCAGCCCTGGGAGTCCACCTGAGGTTCGCTTTGGCACAGGATGTCGATGTTTTCGTAGGTCAGGTTCTCTATGGTGTCGCGCTGTTCGGGATGAGGCCCTGCCGCAGCACCATGGAGACCTATGAAGATGGGGTGAGCCACGTCGGCCCAAAGCGTGGAGTTGCGCATGGTGACGTTGCGTACCGAGCCCTCGAAGCCCTTGCGGGTGGCGTAGGCCGTGGTGCAGTCGTCCGAGTTGCGGCAGAACACTCTGTCGTAGAGCACATTCTGGGAGGAAAACACATTCAGCCCGTCGCCCCAAGAGGGGTGGGATATGCTGCGTACGTCGTGCAGAGTGACACCGTCCGAACCGCCAACGGGGCAAGTGTTTACAACGAGGCCGTCGATGAACACATTCTTAGAGCGATGGACATGGCATCCTTCATAGCCGTCGGCAGGGCGGGCGATGCCGCGCCCCAGTATGCTGACATCGTGGGCATCCTCGATGGCAAACGTGCCCGTGAAGTACGCGCCTCCGGCCAGGTAGACGGTCGTGTTGGAGGGCACGCGGATGGTGTCCTTGCAGTCGTAGTAGCCAGGGGTATAGTACACAAACTGGCGCCCCTGAACCTTGGCCTCCAGCTCAGCCACTTCCTTCGTGACTGGCGGCTTGGAGGTGAAGAATAGAAGGTTGCGGGTGATGTCGCCGTCCAGTTCCACACTGACGTTCTCGGGCTGGAAGAGCAGGAACTGCACGGTCGAGTCATTCTGCACGTTGGCAATTGTGCCGCGATAGTCGGGACGGATGCGTGCCGTCTGGAACGTCCTTCCCTTACTTATCACGCGCACGAAAACGTCGCCCGTGAAATCGATGAAGGCGTACGATATTTCGCTGACCTTATGTTTATTATTACCTATTGGAGCATTTACCTTGGCCATATACGTGTCTATCTTCTGCCACTCCTTCGCTCCGCGCGGCTGCACATAGACATCGTAGTCCTGCTTCAGCGGAGCACCCTCGGGTGCGGGGTAGGTGTACACCTGATGCAGTTTCACTCCCTCCCTCACACCGGGAGCCGGTGCCTCCGTCACGGGATAGCCCTGTCTGCGGCTCTCCCTGTCAAGAATGGCAATAGCTTTTTTGGAATAGGGCATTTTCAGCCCGCACTTTCCTACATAGTGGTCGTAGGGTTTTCGGTAGATGTCCCAGAGTATCCCACGGCACATCTCTCCAGGCTCCGTCCAGTCGTTGTACAGACCCGTGCAGTCGGTCCACTGCTCAAAAGGCACGTCTTTGCCAAGGTTGTATCGGGCTGTGTACTCAAATCCTTTCATTAGGCGATTGTCCAGAGCACCCCAAAGGTCAATTCCAGGACATGCCCCGTCTGAAGTCTCCTTTTCACCCTGTTCCCAGGCCATCTCGCAGATGTCGGCCAAGGCTCCCAAGCCAAGCTGTGGGTGAGCCTGATCGCGCCCTGTCTCCTGACACTGTCCCGTTTCACTTACATAGCGAGGCAGTGAACCGTTGTCGTTGGCATAGAGGTAATAGTCGATGGCAGCCTGGTAGAGACTACTGTCACTGAGAAAGATGCCGCAGGCCATGCGGCAGCGATTCACCAGTGCGCCCCAGTTGCCGTTGGCGTAAGGGCTGTCTGCCTCAAACTTTTCCACCGTCGGCAGAATAGCACGGCGCACCATGGCCGACCAGGATTGCAGATTTGGCTGCATCGGAAGGCTATCAGCATTTAGCTCCCCGCCTTCCACCTTCATTTTAATAATCGTCATGGCCCGCACGAGGTCGTAGCCCTGGATGGTACACAAAGCTGCATCGTGACCGTCGAAGCGTTGCAGGGTTGCAGCGTATGCATTTAGAATATCGTATGGCCCTGCCATCTTGTAGTCCTCATAGTCCGTTTGTGCTACGGCGTTGCTGCCGGTCAGCAGCATGAGGCAAACGAGAATCTGATGTTTCACGGTTGCCAGCCAGCTATTTGATGAATACCTTTTTCCCGTCTATTACGTATATGCCTTTGGGAAGGGCTGGGGAGACTGCAATGCGACGGCCACTCAGGTCAAAACAGTAGCCGCTGATGCCTCTGGTGGGTGCTGGTTCATGAACAGCGACGATACCGGTTGGCGTGGGGTCTGTGCTGTAGAGTTCCATGATTTGTTCTGCGGTCATGGCTTGCGTGTAGAATCGGAACTCGTCGAGGCTACCGGTGAAGTATGGGTCTGATGCCCAGAGACTCTTGCCAAGGTAGTTCTGCGTCGTAGTACCCAAATGCGTGGGGCGGTGGCTGACAGCATCGTTGCGTGACACGGCGCGGCCGTTGACATAGAGCGTACAGGTGGAGTCCTGCAATGTGACAGCGAGGTGTGTCCATACGTTAGAGGGGATGGCAGACGTGCCTTCTACGCTCTGCTCGGTGCCACCCAGACGGATGGCGAACTTCGGATGGCCTTTGTCGGAGTGTATGGTCAAGAACATATATTCATCGGTTCCTGTGCCGAAGTCGAATACGCGAGCCCACTGCGCCAGTATTGCGGGACGTACCCAGCAGGTGATGGTGAAGTCGGTGATGCCGCTGGTGATACCGCGCTTCAGCGTGGCCACACACTGTGATGATGCGGTTAAGCGTATGGCCTGTCCGTACTTGCCCGCTACCCACGTGATGCCGTCGCTCAGTGTTGCTGCCTGGCTGCCATCGGCCTCGTTGCTGAGCGTCGTGCCTTCTCCCTCGTCCATCCTCAGATAGATTTTCAGCCCCAGTGTCGGCATGACTTTCACACTATTGCTGCGGTTGCTCTCGCCGACGGCATTGACGGCTGCCACCTGATAGAAGTAGGTCGTGTCATTCATGGCCTCCGTGTCTTGAAAACCGTTGGCCACGGCAGATGCCAGCCATTGCATGTCGCTTTCGGATGCCTTGCGACGATAGACGTTGTAGCTGATGGTCTGCTCTGCCGTGGCGTTCCATGATAGTACCACGCGGTTGTTCTTGGGCACCGCCTTCAGCCCTGTGGGTGCAGAGGGGAGTTTCAGTTCGGCGGTTGTCGTGCCGACGGCCTCGGAGTCGTCGCCTACCCCGGCAGCATTGGCCGCACAGACTCTATAGAAATAGGTGGTGCTGGGATTCAGGCCTGTGTCGGTGTAGCTGACGGTCGTGATGTTCCGGGCAATAGTCTGATAGTCGCCATCCTCTTCTTCAGAGCGCTTCACGACGTATGTGGCGGCGGTGGGGCTGCGGCTCCATGTGAGCCTGACCTGTGTGCTGCTCTGCGTCGTAGCCTTCAGGTTGGCAGGGACGGCTGGCAGCGTTGTCTGCGATGTGAGCAACAGGTGGTCGAAGCGTGCTGTGACACCTTCGGGATGGCCTTGGCCGCCACAGACGAACAGACCGACGTATGCGTTCGTAGGCATAGCGACGCTGCACTGTGCTATTTGCTGCCACCTGGTACCATCGGGCGAGACATAGCCCTTGAATAAGTTGCCCTCACGCTTCAGCCGGAACCAGACGGCAACCCAGGTGTGGTCGCAGCCTATCGTCTCCTGCATAGAGCCGTCAGTGGATGCCCGCCAGCATAATGCTGAGAAGCGTGTTCCGCTGCCACCCAACTGCATGAAGACGCTCTGGCTGCCCGTCGTGAGGGAGGCAAAGGCGGCAAGACCTACCTTGACCTTGATTTCAGAGCCGTTCTGCTCTAAGTCGTACAAGCGCATCTGGATGTCGAAGTCCCCCGATGCCATCGTGTAGGTGAAATTGCCAATGGGTTGTTTCCCGTTCCAGTTGTCAATGCCTGCGCCGGTGACGACCCACGAACCACCCTGGGCATCTGCCCACGCCGTGTTTCCCGGGGTCTGCACTGCTCCGAGGTCGGTCTGCGCCCACGGTAAGGGGAGTTCCGGCTGTGCCTCCACGGCGGCGGCAGCAGCCACTTCACTATATTCGCTCCATCCACTCTGGTTGCGGGCTCTTACACGATAGTAGTAGGTAGTGCCTGGCTGCACGTCTGTGTCGGTATGTTCGCTGGTGCAGTTCTCGGTGAAGGTGGCCACGGTGACGAATCCGCCGTCGGGACGCGTGGAGCGTTGTATGTGATAGCCGTTCACCCGATTGGGCTCGGCAGGCTGCCAGTCCAGGCAGATACGCCCTTCGCCCGGCGTAGCCGACAGATTGACGGGGGCCTCCGGTCGCGGCAGAGGATTATAGACCGTTGTCGTGTCGGTGTGGATGTGGAACGTCCCGTCGAGCACGGAGACAGGGTGCAGGTTGATCATGGCCCGGGTGTAGGGCGCATCCAAATGCTTGATGTCCGTATAGTGGTGGTATGCCATCTGGAAACTGCCTCCACCGTAGATGCGATTCTGAGGCATGGAGCCAGGTGCGCTATTGCCGTTGGCGGGATAGTAGAAGTTGTGTCCGCCATAGCTCACGGGCGTCCATTCCACCTCGTCGGCATGGTCGAGGTTGAAGCGGCAGAAGTACTCATAGCCCTTCAGGAGCAGGTTGTCGGCATAGCCGTAGAGGTCAACGCCCTGCGTCCAGGCTGTCTGACAGAAGTCGGCGTATGCGTTGATGCCGATTTCAGCATGAGGCTGGTCACGCCCCATCTCTTCCAACTGTCCCGTGGGCAGAAGGCCGTTGTGGATACAGCCGCCTCCTGTCCCCGACTTGAAGTTCTCTATGGCCTCATCGAACATCGTCTCGTCGTCCAAGTATATGCCTATAGCCAGACAGCAATAGTTTGCCGGACCGCCCCATCCGGGCCAGGTGCCTCCATAGTCGCGGTATTCCTTGCAGGCAGGGTAGAAATAGTTGCGCACCATCGCCTCGAAACGCTGGCGGTCGGCATCTGCCCAGCCGTCGTAGAGGCGTGTCAGCTCCGCTGCACTCATAAACGTCCAGATGGGGAGCATGAATAATTCACCAGAGACCTTTTTGTTGACGGTCTTCGACCAGTCGTTCAGTATGTCCACAGCGCAGCGGGCATTGGCGGTGTTGCCTGTGACATACCACCTTATTATATTATAGAACGCCGCCGTGGCATCGCGACTGGCACGCTGGCGCGTACCGTCCGTCCCGCCCACATCGGACTTTGGCGATGCCTTGAAGTCACTTTGGGCATCGCGTTCGGCTATCATCTTGTTCCAGCCGTCAATCCACGGATGCTCTTTTGCCAGCACTTTTTCCTTCATCCTCTCCAGGTCGTTCTGTGAGAGGCTGAGTCCCGGATGGACAAATTCACGGGCCGTTACCGATGCCACCTGCATGGCAAACAATATTACTAAAAGGAATCCTTTTGCTCTTGCCCCGGTCGATAGAGCAATCGCGATGCAGCGTGATTTTCGTTTCATTTTTCTGCTAATTTACAGGGTGGGTAAAATAATCTCGCTGCAAAGGTCGGACTTTTTTCGGATGTGGACAAACAATCTGCAGGACCTCTGGTACGTTCCAATCAGACAAGAGCCGGCACGCTTCAATCAGCTGTTAGCCTGTGATTTAGAGTCCAAGCTATTTCTGTCCAGATAAAATAGATGGACTCTGTTTTGCTCTTTTCTGTTCTAACCATTCTGTCGGTGTACAACCTTCGGCCCGCTTGAATGCGGTAAAGAAGGAAGAACGTTTGAAACCGCATTGCTCGGCTATGGCGGTAAGGGTGAGCTGTGCATAATGCGGATCCAGAGAACGACGCTTGAAATCCTCAATGCGGTAGGCATTAACGAAGTCGAAGAAATTCTGTCCCAAGTGTTGGTTGAATACCTGTGAGAGCCGGGTGGCGTTGGTGCCTATAGCTGCGGCCACCTCCGACAGGCGCAAATCCTGGCGATGGTAGGGGTGTCCTTCGTCCATATAGGCACGGACACGGCGCAACAGTTGTCGGGCCTCACTGTCCGTGATGCGGTTCTTTTGATAGAGCGTTTCCTGTCTGGCTGCTTCTTCAGCTGCCTGCCTGTCTGCAATCTCGCGGTCACGTTCAGCCACGGCATGGCGGGCAGCAAGCGTCAGTTCCAGCTCGTGCTTGCGACGCAGCAGCTCAGCCCGGCGGAGGGCGCGACGATAACTGCGAAGCAACCGCCAAAGACCGGCCAACAAAAGAAGCACAGCTACCACACAACCCAAGAGGGTGAGAGTTGGAAGTACAGTGATGGTTATGCGGGCATGAATCTCAGGCTGACCGATGGCTTCGATGCAGAGGGTATAGCGTCCGGGCCACAGACCGTTGTAGCATATCTGACGGCCGTGATTCGCTATATGCCACTCTGGTTCGTCACCTTCAAGACGGTAACGGAAGCGCAGGTCGGCGGTGTGGCCATAGACGAGGGGGACAAAATGGAGCGTCAGGTCATTCGACAGCAGGGAGGTGCGAATTTGTCCGTCATAAAGGGCGCAGGCCACTTCGCTTTCAGAATACCAATGGTCGTTCTGTATTTGGTTGATGACAATGGGGAAATGCTTCCTGTGGGCATCCGTCAGTGAATCCACTTGAACGCTCACAAGCCCATAGCGGCATCCCATCCACAAGCGCCGTGTGCTGTCAACTACTGCGTACTTGGCCATCACACTGATGTCCTGCAGTCCATCGATGTGGCTGCAGGTGCGGCACAGACCGTTGCCATCCGCTACATACATGGCACGTTCGGTGGAGAAAAAATAATGTCTGCCGTCACCACAGAAGAAGTTGATGCGCGGCGAAGTCTCCAGGATGTCGAAGGCGAGTGTGCGGAAACGAGTGACGCTACTGTCTGTCAGGACGGGAAAGCCATGCTGGGGGAGAAAGACCAGTGAAGTGTCGCCCAACCACGAAATGTCACGAAGCATGTCTATCTGGACAAGCTGTTGCGGCAGATGACGGACACTCAGCTCGTCGGTTGCGGCATCGGAGGTACAGAGACCGCCACGGGTGGAGAACCATCCGCGCCCACGGCTGTCCACGTTCCCGCAAAAAACTTCGTCGTCAGGCAGTTGGGAGTTGCGTGCTGTAAAATGCCGTACTTGTCGGTTCACAAGGTCAACAAGGAATAGTCCCGACGTGGTACAGAGCCAGACGCGCCCACGGCGGTCGGTACTGATTTGATATACGTGCGCATTGTCAAGTGACTCATGACCCGGAAAAGTCACTGGCTGGAGGGTTGCGGCATTGAGTAGCGTGATGCCGCTTCCGTGCGTCGCGATGACGTAGTAGTTCCCCACGTGGGCAATACCCATTACACAGGCATTTCCCAGTATGTCGGCATCGTATGTGGTGACGGTTCCTTCTTGTTCGCTGACGATGAACAGTCCGTCCTCACAACCAATGAGGTGACGGCCATTTTCGTGCAGGTGGCTACGTACTGTATGCCCTTGTGAGTCGAATACTCCGGGCAGCCGAAAAGTCTCGAAGATATGGCGGTCGAAGGGAGAGTAGTCCAGCCCTGTGTACAGATACCCCCGCCATTCCACCCCGTCGTCATCACGCAGGAACGAGAAAACCCGTCCCGGTTTATAGACATGGGGAGGCATTTGCAACTGCTGCAGACGTGTGATGTCACGACGGTCAACCTGGAAGGTGGCATCATGCGTACGTACCAGCACTCTGCCGTCTGACGTCTGCCACAGGTTCTCGACCTCGCAGTTGATTATGTCTGAAAAGACACGGGTCAATGTCAGCCTCCGACAGTCGAGACTCCACAGACCTATATTGTTACCCACCAGTAACATGCCGTCATCCACCTCCACCATACCGCTCACCCAGCAGTCTTCGCGTACGTCGTCAACAGGAAACGGGATGTTCACCACCCGTTCGCCGTCATAGCGGTCCACCCCGACAGATGTTCCGATATACATCAGTCCGTGGGAGTCGCGGAAGAAAGATTTCACCGAGTTTGCCGACAATCCCTGCTCCGTTGTCAGCCTTATCACTTCCTGCGCAGGAGCGGCCACAGACAGCAGCACCCCCATGAGCGTCTGCAGGCAGAATATAACGAGTCGACAAAAGTGCCTCTCCTCGCCATGCTCCTCACAATACCGCCGCAGGACCTCCAAATCGAGTCCCTCCTTGTAGGTGTTAAATTGCTTGTTCTGTTGGTGTGTCATAATGCAGTCGGTTCTATTGTCCTTCTTCAGAGAATGGGAGCGCTTCGGTATCATGTCCTTCAATGGGCTTGATGTAGTCGGAAGCGCGTTCAGGCGAGACAACGGAACGGCCAAGGCGACGCTCCATTGTTTGGCGCGCATCGCGGGCAACGCTGCCACCCTCTTGCGCTATACGTTGGCTCTCAGCCATTGTCTGAGGATTCGATTGGCGGGAGTACTCTGTGGTAGCCACCTCTGCCAAAGTGTTAAGAGCCAGTTCTATATTAGTCATGTTGTCACGCAAGTTCTCTTTCGTAAGACCTTTGTAACGCTTATACTGTCCCGTAGTCATGCCACTCCACGCTTTGGTGAGGACGTTGGTGAGGATGGCGAAATCGCGAGGTTCATGGATGCCGGAGCGATGCCATTCATCAGTCAGTTCCTTACGCATCTCGATAGAGCGCATACGCTCGTTAATCCAGCGGTCGCTATAACCCTGACGGCGGTAGTCCTCAACGGCCATTTGGAAGGTCAACTCAGGGTCTATTATCTGGTCTATGCGCTGGCTGCCCAGTTCGGCCAGCCATTGGCGCACAGGCTCTGCTTTCTTGGAGGGGATGGACTGTATGATTCGGAAGATGCCTTCAAGGTCGGCGGCCTGGGTTTTGTAAACTTTGCCATCGGCAGCCATCATCCGAGTAGGGGTACAAATTGTACCCCACCTGGAATTGAGCTCTGGGTCACGTGCCCGCATCCGCTTGATGTACTGCTTGACATCGGTACTATCAGTTAACACCTGTACTATGTCTGCCACAGCGAAATAGTACTTTTCTTTCTCCGCATCCCACACGATGCGTACTTTCTTGCCCTCAAAGAGCTGTATGGCAAAATTATCGTTCATAATGCAATCAAATGAATTTATTGTTGGCAAAGGTACAACTTTTTTCGCAATGTCTCTACGGTTATGGCGTTAAACTTATAAAAAGCGGGCGGGGATGTGTTGTTTTATGCATCTTCGCCCGCAATAGAGTTATATTTTCAACTCAGTTCGTGATGTCAAGGCGTATCGGTCAGGCGGCGGATGATGCGGCGACGCTTCAGCCAGTGCCAGGCATCCTCGAAGAACCAGCCGACGCGGGTCTAGAAGATGGTGGTGATGCTGAATCCAAAATCAGAGCCCATGTTTATTACAATTTGAATGTGACTCTGAACATTGCGGTACGACCGCAAAGGCCGTAGTCGTAGGTGTAGGTGTTGATGCCGTCGAAGACGGTGTAGGCGTAGTGGCGCTGGTTAAGGAGATTAGTGAGTTCAAGACGGAGGACGCACTGCTTCCACTTGTACTGTGCGGAGGCATTGAAGAGGGACATGCGCTTGTACGTGTCGGTGGTGAGCTGGCGGCGCACATGGTCGTAGTCTAAGGAGAGGTCGAGGGTGGCGATGGGGAATATGTGGATGGCTCCGCTATGGGTGAGGGAGGTGACAGTATTGCTTTCCTCGGAATAGCGGGAGCGCGACCAGCCGTAGCGGATGTCGTAGCGCA
>ERZ842401.3098-NODE-3098-length-21093-cov-5.327027_pt1 | contig 21093 bp, 20 predicted proteins | sample MGYA00521270_ERZ842401 | MGnify/ENA primary metagenome ERZ842401 (study PRJEB31892, sample SAMEA3878208) | bioreactor metagenome | biome: Moose rumen | place: Sweden | collected 2011-10 | study: EMG produced TPA metagenomics assembly of the PRJEB12797 data set...
GTTTTATTAATTAATATTCTTTGATTATTATTAGGATAAATTCTAAATTTATATGCCATATACATTGAACCACCCAATTAACATATAGCATACAAATGTTTGCGTGTCAATTATTTTTTTTATAAATTCAAACGCACTTTCCTTGTAAATAAAAAAAAGGATTACAAATTATCAAAACTTGTAATCTTATATTTTAAATTTCCTTTAATTTTACAATTGTTGAACCAGAATTAATAACATCAACATTAAATGATTTAACTTTTTTATTTTTTCTTAATGAATCATGTACTGCTTTTCTTAGTATACCTTCTCCAATACCATGAATAATTACTATTGTGTATTTTTTACATTTAAGATTATCATTTATAAACTCATTTACTTTATAAACTGCATAATCTCTATCAAATCCATGTAAATCTATTACTGGATAACTAGACAAGATCATAAAACCACCTCTTAATGTGAAAAAAGAGAATTATTTATCTCTTAATTCACAATTAAATTCATTTGTTACTTTTTCTATTATTCTATCAAATATCTCCATTACTTCTTTTTCTTCAAGTGTTCTATTTTGATCCATGAATGTTAATGAATAAGCAATAGATTTCTTATTACTATCAATATTTTCACCAGTATAAACATCAAATACTTTTATATCAGAAAGAAGTCTTCCACCTGCTTTCTTAATACATTCAAGCACTTCACCAGAAGTAATATTTTTATCTAAAATGAATGCTAAATCCTTTTCAATCACTGGATATCTTGGTGCTTCTTTATATTTGATTGGTTTAATTTTACTCATTAAAGCTTGAAGTGATAATTCAAATACATATACATCATCTTTAACAAGTTTTGGATGAACTCTACCTATAACACCAATTTTCTTTCTATCAAGAAGTACATTAGCACTTATTCCAGGATGAAGATCACTGCAATCAGATACTTCAAAACTATATCTATTCTTAAATCCCATATAGTCAAGTATATTTTCTACAATTCCTTTAACAACATAGAAATCTACTTTAGTATTTATACTCCATCCATTAGTCATATAATTACCACAAAGTAGTCCTGCTATCTTACTTTCTTCTTCGTATTTTTTATCATATGTTTTAGCTATTTCATAGATAAATACATCTTTAACTTTACGCTTTTTATTATAATCATAAACATTAAGTAAAGACGGAATAATACTAGTTCTAACAACACTCTTATCTATACTCATTGGATTAGGAAGAACAACTTGTTCTTTATTATCATAATTAAATAATTTAGCCATATCTGGTGATGTTAATGTATATGTTTTTGTCTCATTTAATCCAAGTCTTCTAAGTCTCTTAGATATTTCTTTACGATATTTAACATCTCCTATATATTCTCCTCGTTTAATTCCTACAACAGGAAGTGTTGAAACTAAGTTTTGATATCCATAAAGTCTACCTATTTCTTCAGCAATATCATTTACATTAGGATCAATATCAAGTCTTCTCTTAGGAATAGTAACTATAAATTTACCATCTTTTAGTTCATATGGGAAATCAAGTCTTCCAAGTTCAACCTTCATATCTTCTTCAGATATTGTAATACCAAGCATTTTATTTACGTCTTCTGGATAAAACTCTACAACTTGCTCTTTTTTATCTACTTTATCATGAATAACTTTTCCAGAAAGAACTTCTGCTCCTGCATACTTTTCTAATAAATAGCAAGCTCTATCCATTGCTAAATCAGTATACTCGTAGCTTAAACCTTTACCATATCTAATAGAAGCTTCACTCTTTAAGTTTAAGTTAGCAGCTGTATATCTTATACTAACAGGATCAAATATTGCAGCTTCAATTAATATATCGGTAGTATTTTCATCTACTTCAGTATTTTCTCCACCCATAACTCCTGCTATACAAACTGGCTTTTTACCATCAGTTATAACTATATCAGATGATTTTAATACTCTGTTTTCTCCATCTAGAGTAACTACTTCTTCACCTTCTTTAGCATCTCTTACTAGAACTTTATTTCCAAGCTTATTTTTATCAAAGAAATGAAGTGGTTGACCAAATTCAAGCATTACATAGTTAGAAATATCTACTACATTATTTATTGGTCTCATACCAGCAGCAATAAGTCTTTTCTTAATAAAATCTGGACTTTCTCCTACTTTTACACCTTTAACCATTTTAGCTGTATAATAAGGACATTTTTCTGTTTCAACACTAAGTTCAAATTTATCATCAATTGATTCTTTAATTTCAGAATACTTAGATTCAGGAAGAGTAACTTTTCTATTTAAAATAGCCCCAATCTCATAAGCAAAACCAATATGATAATAACAATCATTATTTCTATGTTTATGAATATCAAGTTCATATAAAGTATCATCAAGTCCTAAATATTTAAGTGAATCAAATCCAACAGGAGCATCTTCTTTTAACTCTTCTATTCCCTTAGCATAAGTCTCATCGGTTTTTTCTTCTAATCCTAGTTCATATAAAGCACAAATCATTCCATTTGATTCCACGCCACGAATTTTACTCTTTTTAATTTCAAAATCACCAGGAAGAATAGCTCCTGGAGTAGCTACTATTACTTTTAAACCTTTTCTAACGTTAGGAGCACCACATACTATTTGAGTTGTTTCATCTCCAATATTTACTTTACAAACATGTAAATGATCACTATCTGGATGATCAGTACATTCTACTACTTCACCAATAACTAAGTTATCTATATGATTAGTTATAACTTTTTCAACATTAATACCAGATTCAGTTATCTTTCTAGCAAGTTCTTTCAAATCTTGATCTGAAATATCAATATAATCTTTTACCCATTCTAAACTTATCATACTATTCAGCCTCCTTTCTATCAAATGTACTTGTTTCTCTTAAATCAGTACTATAAATAGCTCTTAAATCATGAATATCATATTTTTCCATAGCAAGTCTATCAGCACCAAAACCAAATGCAAAACCTGTCCATTTTTCTGGATCATATCCACTCATTCTAAGTACATTAGGATGAACTATTCCAGCACCAACTACTGTAATCCATCCATTATTTTTACAGATATTACATCCTTTACCATGACATTTATGACATGTTATATCTACTTCTACTGAAGGTTCAGTAAATTGATAATAGCTTGGATGAAAACGTGTTTCAGTATCTTCTCCAAATAACTTTTTAAATAAAACATCCATAGTTCCTTTTAAATCACTCATAGAAATATTTTTATCTACAACAAGTCCCTCTATTTGCATAAATTGATGTGAATGAGTAGCATCATCATCATCTCTTCTATAAGTCTTACCTGGACATATCATTCTAATTGGTTTTTCACCTTTTCCTTCAAGCATAGTTCTAACTTGAACTGGAGATGTTTGGCTTCTTAAAAGTATTTCTTCTCCTTCAATATAGAATGTGTCTTGTGCATCTCTAGCTGGATGTCCTTTAGGAATATTAAGCATTTCAAAATTATATTTATCAAGCTCTATTTCAGGTCCATCAACAACATCATATCCCATAGACATAAATATTTCTTCTACTTCTTCAACTAATTTTTCAAGTATATTAGGAGCTCCACTAACTACTTTAGTAGCTGGAAGAGAAATATCTATAGATTCTTTTTCTAACTTTTCATTAAGTTGCTTTTCTTCAAAAGCTTTTTTCTTTTCTTCATAGAATTCATTGAAAGTATTTCTTAACTCATTTACCTTCATACCAAATTCTTTTTTCTCTTCATTAATTACATTTTTAATTTCAGAATTAAGTTCAGTAATTAACCCTTTTTTACCCAAAAATTTAACTTTTAAATCATTTAATTCTTTTAAATCTTTTATAGACTTTAAAGAACTATCAAGTGCTTCTTTTACTTCTTTAATCTTTTTATTTTCCATACTATCTTACTCTCCTTTTTAACTCATCTAATCTTTTTACTTTAACTAATGTATTATGATACTTATCATCTTTATCATAAAGAACTGCGCCTATTCCAAGTGATTTAGGTCCAATATAATCTTTTTCTAAAGTATCACCTACAACAATACAATCACATTTTCTACTATCACCAATAGCATTTAGATATGCTTCACTATGAGGTTTTAAAAATTCTTCCCCAGTATATATGTCATCAAAATATTTATATATACCTGTATTTTTTAATCTTTCCACTTGAGGCCTTCTAAACCAATTAGTAAGAACAGCTAATTTAACATCTTTACTTTTTAAGTATTCAAGAGTACTTATTAAACCATCTTCAACACTATCATCAATATATCCACCTATTTCTATCCAACCTTTTATAAAGTCTTCTGAAATATCTGAACAAGTAGCACAAGATAAAAATCGTTTTAAATCTCCAATATCGTACCTAATATGCTTACTTTCATATTCATCTAAATATACTTTAACATTTTCTCTCATTTTTAGATATATCTCTTTATCTAAACTACTTTCAAAGTACTGCCTTTGTACTTCATAAGTATTTGTAAGAAGGGTACCATCTAAATCAAAAATAATCTTTTTCATAACCTCACCTCAAAAAAAATAACTATAAATTTAAGGGCGAATTTCTCGTGGTACCACCTTAATTTATAGTTATTACTATACACTTAAAATCTTAACGTGATTAACGCTTATAGTTTTGCTACAAGACTCAAAAGACGAATTCATAAGTTCTTACTAATTATTCACACCAACCATAATCTCTCTTAAGTAAGTTTAACTTATTACTACTTCTTTCTCATTGATTTAATGAACATATATTAACATAATTTGAATAAAATTTCAAATTTATAATCAAAATTGGCTGCCCCAGTTAGATTCGAACTAACGCATAATGCGGTCAGAGCGCACTGCCTTACCACTTGGCTATGGGGCAATTACATATTTATTTTAAACCAAATTTTAAATTATTACAAGCATTTTAAATTATTTCTTTATGAGTGAAAGTACTTTTCTTGAAGAATAAATTTCTTCATCAGATGATGTATGACATACTTTAGGTTCTCTTAAAAATTTAGGTAAAACAAAACTATCATCATTCATTTCTTTAACAGCACCACTATAATTAATTCTGATTAAATATGACCTTAATTTCTTATTAGCCCACAAAATAAACTTTTGAGCATCTTCATTATCTTTTTTTATAAATGAAAATGCCATTATAGTATCTAAACTATAATAATTAGTAGAATTATTATCCCAATCAACAAATAAATAATGGTTTTCTTTTTCATTAAGATATTTTGAATAAATAATACCAATTTGTTCATTGAAATAATCTTTAGAAATACTAAATAGTTTTTGAATATCTTCACTACTTACAAAAAGATCATAAAAAGCTAAATAGCACTCTATCTTTTTACCATGACAATCATATATTTTCTTATTTGATTTAAACTTGTACTCTACTCCCATTTTGATTACTCCATCCAAATATATATATTATCACTCTAAAATATTTTTATCAATAAAATAATCTGTTATAATACTAAAAAAGAGGGATATTATGTACTTTATAGAAAACAACTTAACAAGGCTAAAAAACCATAATCATACTTTTTTTCTTGATCCTAAAGAATTAAAAGATGTAACTTCTAAATTAAAGAAAAACGAGTATAAAATTTTTTATCCATATAAAGATAGTGAAAAAAATATTATTTATAACAAGAATGAACCAAATATAGTTTTATATGAAATAAAGATAGGTACTAAAGTACGTCATCAAGATATATTAGGAAGTATTTATTCATTAAATATTTCTCCAGGATATTTTGGAGATATTTTAATAATTGATAACCACTACTATGTATATGTTCTTGATATGATAAGCTCATATTTTGAAGCAAACTTTTTAATGGTTAAAAATTCTCATATAGAATTAATTAGACATGATTTATCTTTGCTTGAAAATTATGAAAGAAAATATGAAAGAATTGAATTAATAGTATCAAGTAATAGAATTGATACAGCTATTTCAAGTATATGTCATATATCAAGAAAAAATATTGAACAGATGATAAAGAAAAAAGAAATCATATTAAATTATGATTTCTTAAAAAATACTTCTTATAAACTAAAGGAAGATGATACTTTTAGTATAAAGAAAATCGGAAAATATAAATATAGTAAAGTATTAAAAACTACTAAAAGCAATCACCTAATAATTGAAATATTAAAGTACTTATAATTATTCATACATAATATCAACATCAACTAGTCCATATTTTATACCATCTACCCCACCAATATCACTAATCTGCCACACTTTGTATTTCCCTTGATAATCAGTTTTATTAGTATAATGAGCAAGCCAAACTGGATAATCTGTTTTAAACCAAATATTTTCTAAATAATATTTGGAACTATAAAGCATACCATTATATCCAGCTTTTTTTATGGTATTATTAAAGCTTTCTCCTATTTGAGATATATTATAAAAACTTAAATTGTATTCATTAAAATCATTCCAATCTTCAAAATCATATGCAACTTCTAAATCTACTTTATAATTTTTTATTTGTTTTAAAACCCATCTAGCATCTCTTTCTGCTTCTTTTTTACTAGTTGCATAAGAATAGAAATAAACTCCAACAGGAATACCTACTTTATTAAATCCTTTTATATTTTGTTTAAACTTAGTATCAAGTACAGGCTTCTTTCCTACTCCTCCACCTCTACCAACTCTTATATAAACAAATTCTACTCCTGCATTTTTAACTTTATCAAAATCAATATCTCCTTGATAATGAGAAATATCAATTCCTATCTTAGTATTAGACTTTTTATATTCTGAAACAAAACTTTCAAAAGGATACATTGGAAAGAAATCAATCTTAGAAGAAGAAGATTCTGAAGAAGGTTCCTTAACATGTAAAACAAAGTTAGATTCAGAAATATTTTTAGATGAATCTTCTCCTTTAAATATCAAATTATAATCACCAGGAGTATTTACATCATATTCTCCTTCAATATAACATTTAGGTTTATTATCATAATTATCTCCACAAAAGAAATTCTTATAAAAATCAACATCACCAATATTAATTGTATAAGATGAAAACTTTTTTATAAGTGGCGGCACTTTATCAACAACATTAATCTCTACCGTATATGGTACCTTTATATTTTTATCAGTTTTATATTCAAAAGTAATTTTTTGTTTACCCACTTTAGTAGTATTAATCTTTTTATTATTAATAACTTTTCCATTTATTTTTTTAATTAAATCATTAATAGTTACTTCTTCAAAAACTTCTACTTCTTCTTTTTTTAATTTAACTATTTTTACTGCATGTTTAATTCTATATTTATTATAGAATTTAAGACCAAAAGTAAATCCAGTTATTAAAAAAACTAAAGCTATTACTATAATTATTATTTTCTTCTTCATACTCCTCACCACTATATTAATAGTATAGCATGAAGAAATAGTTTTTAATACAAAGAAAAAAAGAATTAAATATTTTAATTCTTTTAAAAAGTTATCTAAGTGATTTTAGTTCCCCCATTCTAGATGTTGGAACAAAGCCGCTTTCAGCAGCAATTACATCTGGAATTCTATTAACAATAGTTGCACAAGTAAGTCTAACAGTATCTGGTTCACTAACAACAAATCTTGTAGTTGGCTGTCCTTCTACTGTCCAATCATTAGTGTCAACTTCTCCAGGAGCATAAACTTTTCCAATACATTCTGCTTCAATTGTAACACCTTCTTCTGTTTTACCAGTTACAATTGCACTCATTCCAGTAGCATCACCTGCTTTTACTGTCATACCTAATGTAGATGAATCAATATCTTCATCATGAGTTAAAGGTACACATACTTGAGTCATATCTGTTAAATGAAGCCCCATCTTATCAGCAATCCATGGTACTACATTCCACATATATGATGGAGTATATTTACCTGAATTAATTAATTCATCTCTTTCTTTTTTACTAATTTTATCAGCACTGGCAATCTTTTCATCAAATTCTTCAAGTGTAAGTCCTGCCCCATGAACTTCTGCAAGAGCTATACCATAATCTTCAACATTATATGAAGAAGATCCTTTAATTTTAGTAACTCCATGAGTAGCTCCAGCAAGTGTTGTAATTAGATTACCCCAAAAAGCATCTTGGTAACCAGTACCAGTAATTGTACAATTATTTTCTTTAGCAAGTTTATCTATTTTTTCAGTTAAAACTGGATTTGAAACTGATGGGTAAAATGCCTCTTCACATGTTGTAATAGCATTTACACCATTACTAGCACAAATTGTAAGTACTTCATCTAAATCACTAAGTAAACTCATTGTTTCAACAACAACTATATCTGGATTAGTACTTTTTAATAAGTTTTCAAATTCTGAAGCATGAGTAACTTTTACTCCATAGAAATCCTTACCAACTATATCTGGATTAATATCTACTGCTCCAACTAATTCCATTTTACAATCTTTAGCATATTCAACTGTATAAGAACTCATCTTCCCACATCCATATTGAATAAACTTTATCATCTTATCACTCTCCTTATTTTCATTATACCATGTAAAAATTATTTTGTTCCAAAAATTCTATCTCCGGCATCACCAAGTCCAGGACATATATATTTATTTTCATTTAAATGACTATCTATACTTGCACAATATATAGAAACATCTGGATTCTTTTTAGATACTTCCTCTATTCCTTCTGGAGCAGCTATTATACATAAAAATTTAATATTCTTTACACCTTTTTCTTTTAATAAATCAATAGCATCATTAGCGCTTCCTCCAGTAGCAAGCATTGGATCTAAAAGTATTACCGTTTTCTTTTCTATTCCTTTTGGAACTTTAAAGAAATAATTAACTGGCTTAAATGTTTTATCATCACGATACATACCAATATGTCCAACTTTTGCATTTGGTACTACTGATAAAACTCCATCAAGCATTCCAAGCCCTGCTCTAAGAATTGGTATAAATGCATAATTATCTTCATTAAAACTTCCAGTTTCATATTTTTCAATTGGTGTTTCTATTGTCACCTTATCAAGTTTAATATCACTTAGAGCCTCATAACATAAGAACATTGCAAGTTCACCTATTAATTCTCTAAACTCTTTAGTACCAGTATTTTTATCCCTTAATATAGAAAGTTTATGTGTTATTAGCGGATGCTTTAACTCATTTACATTTTTCATTATTTCTTTCTCCTTTTACTCTTTGTATTACTACTTTCAAGTTCTTCTCTTATTGCTTCTAAGATATCATCTTTTAATTCAACAGTAAGTTCATCTTTTATATCTTTTTTTAGTTTAATCATATCTGTTTTAGATGGTTTTTCAACTAAACTCGCAACCTTTTTTTCACCTTCAGCAGGTAAGAATAGATTTAAAACTATACCTATAATTGAAGCTAAACTCATTCCTGATATTGTTAATGAAAAGTCACCTTTAGTAATAGCAATCGCCGCTCCTCCAAGACCTAAAACAAGCATACTACTAGCAACAATTACATTTTTAGACTCTTCAAAGTTAACACTGTTTTTAATTAATACTTTTAAACCATTAACAGCAATAAATCCATATAGGAGAAGGGATACTCCTCCAAGAACTGCACTTGGTATTGTAGATATAAGTGCTGTAAATTTACCTAAGAAACCTATTATTATTGCAAATATTCCTGCAAGTCCTATTACTTTTACACTAGCAACTCTTGTCATACCAACAACTGATGTATTTTCCCCATATGTAGTATTTGCTGGCCCTCCAAGAAAACCTGCCACAAATGTTGCAAGTCCATCTCCAAGAAGTGTTCTATCAAGTCCTGGATCTTTTATTAAATCACGACCAATTATATTTCCAAGTGATGTATGATCTCCAATATGTTCACATAATGTAACTAAAGCTATTGGAACAATAGTAATAAGTGCAGTAAAGTTTAAATTATAATCCTTAAATAATATTTTAAACTTAGGAATACTAAAGAAACTTGCTTCTTTTACAGGTGTAAAATCAATCATTCCCAAGCAAACTGCAACTATATATCCACATATAATTCCAATCAAGAACGGAATAATTTTAAAGAAGCCTTTTGCCTTAGTCATAACAATTGCTGTTACTAAAAATGATACTAAAGCAACTATTAATACTTTAACATCAAGTTCTCCTCCAGCAAGTCCTATTTGTCCAATTGCTGATGGAGCAAGTCCAAGACCAATTATCATTATCATAGGCCCAATTACTACTGGTGGAAGTAGTTTATCAAGCCATTCTTTTCCAACAAATTTTATAATTATAGCTATAATTACATAGACAAGTCCAACTGCCATTACACCTGTCATAGCGCCACTTATTCCACCTTTTAAATAAGCTGCAGCAATAGGAGTAATAAAAGCAAAAGAACTTCCCAAATATACAGGTGACCTTCCCTTAGTACATAATATATAAATTAATGTACCAATTCCTGAAGTCACAAGTGCAACTGGAATAGTTAGTACTTCTTTACCAGCTGCTGCATTTACAAGTATTGGAACAAGTATTGTAGCTCCAAACATTGCAAATAAATGTTGTAATGCTAAGATGATAGATTTTCCTATTGGTGGCATTTCATTAATGTCGTATGCCATTTTTTGTTTCATGTACACTCTCCTCTCAAGGTGATTTCTTTACAAAAAAAGAGAATATTTCAATAAGAAATATTCTCAAATAATAAATAAAGAAATTAATAATAACATGAATATGAAAGAAACAGTTAAAATATTGTATAGAATCGTTTTTACTCTTTCCTCCATAAACATATTACCACCTCACCTTAATAAAAGAATAATATATTTTTTCTAAAAAGGCAATATTTTTTTTATTAATTTTAAACTCCAACTTTTTCTCTTTCTTTTCTGTTTTCTACAGCTTTATAAGCTTCTTCAACATCATTAAAATAAATTGTTTCATTCTTAAGTTTTTGATAAGTTTCATTACCTTTACCAAGAACTAGAACGATATCTTTTTCTTCTGCTATATCAACAGCTCTTTGAATAGCTTCATGTCTATCGACTACTATTTCATAATTATCATGTGTCTCTTTAGCAGTTGATACAAGTTGATCAATAATATCTCTAGGATCTTCACTTCTTGGATCCTCATAACAAAATATAGCATAACTTGCATTATTTAAAACAGTTTCACCCATTATAGGTCTCTTTAAATAATCCCTTTCACCAGCAGAACCAATTACTACAATAGATCGTTTTATATCAAGAGTATGAACAAACTTAAGTAAATTACTTATACCATTAGGTGTGTGTGCATAATCAATCATGACATAGTATGGTGTGTTCGTATCTAACATCTCAAGACGACCATCAACATAAATATCTTTAAAGTTTTTAACTAGTTCTTCAAACTTAAACCCAAGTGATAAACAAACAAGTAGTGAGCATGCAAGATTATACACATTAAATTCAGCAAGGAGTGGACTTTTAATATCATATTCTTTTCCATCATACTTATATGTAATATCAGTATGAGTTGGATAAACTTTATAAGAAACAATTTGAAGTGTATTATCTTCTCCTTTTCCATAAGTAACTACCTTACCATTACATGCTTCTCTGCAAGTTTCAAATAATTCATCATCATGGTTAAGTACACAATACCCATCTTTCTTTGTATGTCTAAATACTTCACATTTACATTCAACATAGTTTTCAAAACTTCCATGTATATTTAAATGTTCACGTGTTATATTTGTAATTCCTGAAATATCATATTCTATTTCTTCAAGTCTTTTTCTAAAATATGCTTCACTTGATGCTTCCATTGCGCAATACTCGCAATCATTTTCTACAAATTCATTAAAGTATCTATATAAATTATGTGAATCAGGTGTTGTATTTTCAGTATCACCTTTTACATCTTTATAACTATAACCATTAGTTCCTATATAACCACAATTATCTTTACCAATTAATGCTTGAATTACTGTTGTTGTAGTTGTTTTTCCATCAGTTCCAGTTATTCCAATCATCTTTAATTTCTTATCAGGATAATCATAAAATTTAGCACACAATTTTGGAAGTTCTTTATTAGTATCATCAACTTTAATTATTGGAACACTTTTTTCTCCAACATCACGACTAACTACAATAGCAGAAGCACCCTTTTCTATTGCTTCATCTATAAAATCATGTCTATCAGCTTTTACTCCCATAGTACAAACAAATATATCTCCTGGTTCTATTTGTTTAGAATTTATACATATTCTTTTTATTTCTACATCACTAGAAACATCATATAATTCATTTAACTTTTTCATATAATCATAAACCTTTCCATCATCTAATAACATAATACCACAAAAAAGAAATAAAAACATTCAATTTAGTATTTTTATATATTTAATATAGAACACCTAATGTTGATAATAGAATCAAGAGCAACTTTAGTTTTATCAAAAAAAACAATATTTCTATTATATAAATCTATCTTCTTTATAACGCCTTTTTTAGAAATATATTTTCCACCACTCTTTACTTTATCTGGTAAAAAATAAGTAATAATAACTTCAGGATTTTCATTAATATGATTAAATATTTTCTTAAATTTATTATTAATAATTTCTTTTTCATTTTCATCTAATTCTTTTTCAGAATAAGTAATTCTTCCCTCATTACTAATTGAGTCACTATATCCACTAAGTGCATCAAACGGAGCAAATTGAAAAGCCCTTTTTTGAAGAGCCATATGAGGATGTCTTAAAGAAATATGATGTTTCATATTTATAATATCACTATAATCATTCATTATGCCCTATGTCCTCCAACTTGATTATTTCTACTAATTGTAGTTCCACCCTCTTCTAAATTCATAGCTTTTAATATAGAATTTTTGCCAAACTTATTTTTTATATCAAGTACTACATTATTAATCTTATTTTCTAATTCCATTCTCTCATCCTCTTTTTTATTCTCTTTTTCTAAAGCATCATAATCAGTAAAAATATTATATTGTTCTACCTTCTTATCACTGCAATCTTCATCTAACAAATTATTAAAAGATATATTTATTCTTCTAATGAGTAAATTTTTATTAATAATACTATCAAACAGTTCTAAAGTATTTTTCATTATAACCTTAGTAGACGAAGTATGAATTTCTAACCTCTTAGTACCATGCGCATGTTTTGGGACTCTTCTTCCATAATAATCGATAGTTACTTCTCCTTTATAATTATTACTATCAAATTCGCTTGATAAATTTGATATATCATATCCAATTGTTAAAACAATTGAATCAGTAATGAGTTTTTTTGAAATAATTTGTAAAACTAATAAATCAGTCATTTCTTTAACAATAAGTCTTGCTTTTTTAAAATCGTATGGGCACTGTAAAACTTGTCCAGAACTTAAACTATTACATTCTGGTTTATAACTTTTTACATCTAAAATAGTGCATGGTTCATATCCCCAAGCATGATCAATTAAAAGTTCTGCATTAACTCCAAATAATTTATATAAAATATCTTCATTATTAATAGAACACCTACAAATATCTCCCATAGTAAACATACCATTTTCTTCTAACTTTTTAGAGTATCCTTTTCCAACTCTCCAAAAATCAGTAAGAGGTCTATGATTCCACAATATCTTTCTATAGCTTACTTCATCAAGTTCTGCAATTCTAACCTTATCTTCATTTTCATCAATATGTTTAGAAACAATATCCATAGCTACTTTAGCTAAATACATATTTGTACCAATACCAGCAGTAGCAGTTATACCAACTGTATCATATACATCCTTTAGTATTTTAGTAACAAGCTGTTTAGGTGTAAGTTTATAGTATTTTAAATAATTAGTAATATCGCAAAAAACTTCATCTATAGAATAAACATATATATCATCTTTAGATAAATACTTTAAATACACATTATAAACTCTAGTACTATATTTTATATATAAATTCATTCTAGGAGGAGCAACCACATAGTCGAGTTTTAAATTTGTATCATGAAGTAATTTTTCATTATCACAAGAAGAACTATTAAATTTATTATTATTATTTTTAACTTTTCTTTCAGCATTAATTTCTTTTACTTTTTGAACAACTTCAAATAATCTCGCTCTTCCAGGAATACCATACGACTTTAAAGATGGGCTTACTGCTAAACATATGGTTTTCTCTGTTCTACTATTATCAGCAACAACTAAATTTGTAGTAAGTGGATCAAGACACCTTTCAACACATTCAACAGATGCATAAAAACTTTTTAAATCTATACAAACATATACTTTATCCATTTTCTCACCACAATTCATATCAAACATTAGTTCTATATAAATAATACATCAAAAGAAAAAAACTTTCAAGTAATTTTATATACCAATTTTTTACATATTTATTATGTAAAAATCTGTTAAAAAAGTATTTATCTATTGAATATGAAACACTTTTCATATAAAATTATATTGGTGATAAGATATGAAAACAGTTGTAATTGGTGCAGGATCAGATTTAGGAGTTCACATAGATGGAGCCCATCTTGGACCTCTTCAATTAATGAATGATATGAAAAGTTTTTATACTGGTGAAATGATAAACTTAATGCAAGATGAACAATTTGTTAAAAGTCGAAATTTATCAGATAAAAAGAAAAACAATGTTGAAATAGAAAAATTCAACACTGCATTATACAAAATAGAATTAGAAAAACTAAAAGAAAATTTATTTCCAATAACACTAGGAGGAGACCATTCAATAGCAGTTGCTTCTGCTCTAGCTGATGCTAAAGTAAATGATGGTAAGGTTGGCTTAATATGGATTGATGCACATACTGATTATAATACTTTTGAAACAACAGTTACAGGAAATATACATGGACTTCCATGTGCAGCTATTACAGGTTGGAAATGTGAAGAACTAAGAACATTTTTTGATGGAGAATGTATAAATCCAAGAAGAACAGTAATAATTGGTGCTAGAAGTATAGATCCATGGGAAGAAGATAATCTAAGATATTCAGGTGTTACAGTCTATTCTACCGAAGACATAAAAACAAAAGGTATTAAAACTATAATTGATGAAGCTTTTGAAATTGCAATGGATAGGAACAAATCAGTACATGTAAGTTATGACTTAGATGTTATCGATCCTGATGTTGCTCCAGGAGTATCAGTTCCAGAAGTAGATGGAATTAGTGAAAAAGAAGCTATGGATATTCTTGAAGAAGTATTAAAACACAATGAACAAATTTCATCTATGGACGTTGTTGAATTTAATCCTTTAAGAGATGAGAATAGAAAAACAGAACAAATTGCACTTAACATAGTAGCAAGAACTATTCAAGTAATAGAAAAAGAAAAAGGAATTTATAATAAAGAAAAAAAATATTATTTTAATTAATAATATTTTTATTTGAAGAAAAATCTTTTAAGTTTTTTTTCTTTTTTCTTGCTAGATAAAACAGCATAATAATTTCCATCTAATGTTCCGTTATCAAATTTACAAGAAGGGCTAATATAACTTCTTAGTGATTTGAGTAAATACAATTTTTCTTCTCTATCCCTATCATTTAAACTTCCATACATTCCTACAACTATATTACCATGTCCAAAATTATGTATTTCATCCCAATCTTCTAATAATTCTTTCGAATAAGGATTTTGAGTCATATATGTATTAATAGTTTTTTTTGGAACTTTCATTGATAATATCAAAGATGAAGTTGATCTAATAATTGTAGGCTCACCATTTACAACAGCAAAATTAGAAGAAATTACTCTATTTTTTGGAACGCCAATAGGCATTTCAGTTAAAATTGTTGTTGAATAAGGTTTTACAACTGAATCATATTCACCCTTTCCTACTTCAACACAAGAAGAATCTTTATATTCAATATTATTAGTATCTAAAAAATTAGTATAAACTTGCCCCATTTTTTTTATTTCACTTAACCATTCATTAAGTTCACTTAAAAAAGCTTTCGATTTTAAATCTACACTCTTTACTCCAGTTACTGCCTTATATTGTTCTGCTAAACGCTCTATGTATTCTAAATGTTTAGTTTTTTGCATAAAAATCCCCTTCCTAAACAGTGTTCATATACTATCACAAGAAATTATTTTTGTCAAACTTAGATATAGAAAAAAACTTCAGTTAAGAAGTCTTTCTTTCATATTTTTTCTTTGAATTTTCTATATAAGTAGAAAAATCACTTATATCAACAATTTTGTCTTTAAACTCAGGATATTTAAACATTTCATACAATTCACGAGATATACAATCATCATCAGTTAATAAAGAATTTTCTTCATATTCTTCTAAAGAAGTTGTACCCCAATCATTTAACTTAGTAAATTTTACAATATCTACATTGAATCTTTTGGCAAGTTTAATAAAGTTAGGCATATCTGAAATATTATCTTTTTGAACAACAAAGTTGAATTGATAAGATACTATTTTTCCTTCTTTCCTTTTTTCTCCAAGCATTTCTAAATTTTTTAATAATACATCAAAATTACCACAACGTAGTTTTGTATAAACATCTTTTGAAGAAGCGTCTATTGATATAGCTACATAAATATTTTTAAACTTATTTTCTAAAAGTTTCCATTTATTTTCAGTAAATAGTGTTCCATTAGACATTATTTTTATTGTATCTCCAGTTATAGAAGGATCTTTTAAAATCTTTAAATACGTAGGACTAAAAAACACTTCACCTTGCCCTGCCATTAATAAACAAGAATTATTAAGCCATCCAACATCCTTTAATTTAGAGACTATTTCAAAAGAATGAAAAGATTCAATAATAGATGCTTTATAAAATTCATTTCTACAACTCTTACATTTTAAATTACAAGTTCTATCAATAGAAAGTGTAAGTTGTTTAGGAATTTTTAATGATTTTAGTTCTATATTTTCATTAAATTTTTTTAAATACGGTTTATCATAATTTTTACACATATTTAAAAAACAAAAACAAAAAGTCTTATTCATAGAAGAAAGTTTTAACATTCTTTCAGTATAATTATTATAAACATCTTTTGAAGAAATATTTCCAAATGTTTTTCCTGTCCAAGTTGGACAACATCCCCACACGTCACCATATACATCTATATTTGCTTCTTCCTCAAGTATTTTACAATTTATATCTCTAGGTTTACTATATAAAACTTTAACAAGCATTTGTGTTAAAGTAAGCTCGTTAATGGGAATTTCATTAATTTTTTCTAAGTCTCTAGTACCATTGGCGTCTTCTTCATCAATTTTATCAAAATAATCATATAAATCTTCCATTAAAAAATAATCTTTATGCCTTTTTAGTTTTTTTACATCTGATAAATATTTTAAATCAGAAATAAATAATTTTTTCTTACCATTAAACTCATCAACATTATCAATAAATTCATACTCTTTATCTAAAATAAAGGCTATTTCACGGTTTATAAATGTATTTTTATAAAAAACAAAGTCATAATTATTCATTACACTACTCCTATTAATTCTATTTTGTAGCACTCTCAACCAGTTTTATTTTTTTATTATCATAATCTACTTCAATTTCTGTTCCTAAAGGAAGAATTCCAACAGGATCAGCATGTCCTATATTAACATTATAAATAACAGAAAGATTTTCTTTCTTAAATTCTTTAAGAACTTTACATATTACTTCTTTATACTCATCATAATATTTTTCCATATGCGGTTTTCCTACAACAATTCCTTTAATAACATCAAATATTTTCTGAGCACCTAACCCTCTTAAATACCATAAAATATATTCAGGCTTTGGTTCATCTTCACTTGTTTCAATTAATAATATTTTGTCTTTCCATTCTTCGAGATTAGGCCATACTTCTGTACCTATAATCATTGGAAACACATCTAAACAGCCACCAAGAAGCTTTCCTCTAACGACTCCATTTCCTTGAAGGACCTCATATCCATGCATTTCTTTTTTTTCCTCTAATTTTTTATTAATATTACTTTCATCCCATCCAATAAAATCATCTGACCAAATAGGACTAGACTTTATTTCTAAACCTTTACTATCGTTAAATAAAATATTATTAACAGCATTTATAGTATAGTCAAACATCTTAGTATATTCACCAAATTCACTCATTATACAAGGGCCATAATATGAAACAACTCCTGCCTTATTCATTATAAAATGATTAACAGTTGTATCTGAATAGCCCATAAAAATTTTAGGATTATTTCTTATAATTTCATAATCTATATAAGGCAAAATTCTAACTGAATCATCTCCACCTATCGCACAAATAATACCTTTTATGGTTTTATCTTTAAATGCGTCCATCAAATCTTTTGCTCTTGCTTCAGGATGATTATAAATATATTCACTTCCCTTAAGTGCATTAGGCATAGGAACTACTTCTAATCCAAAATCATTTTCAAGTCTTTTTTTGGCAATATAATATTTATGTATTAGGTTTTCATCACCAAGTCCTCCCCAAGAAAGACTTACAACAGCAATCTTATCTCCTTTACATAATTTTTTTGGTATTATCTTCATATTATCACTCCTAAACTAATAACAAGTATAACACAAAATACTATTTTATTTAAAAGTTATACTATTATTAAATTCATCAACTATTTTTTTTATATTAATAGAAGTATTCTTTATTTTATATAAAATGATAAATCTAAATACTTTTTTCTTAGAATACTTTATTTCCAAATTATATAATTCATTGAGTAAAGAGATAAATTCTTTATATTTACCTGCAGTTCCAAATATATCATCAAACCATTTTTCTATTTCAGATATTTCACCAGTTATTCTTAATTCCTCAAGAGTTGAAATAAAAGTTCTATTATTAAGTATTTCTTTACAAATATAACTTTGTAAAAAATATGAGTTAGAATTATATTTGTGACTAGTTTCTCCATTTATCGCAAAAATAGTATTTGAAATTGAACTATTATAAGAATCAAAACTTTTAATAATGTTTATTATGTCTTCAGTTTGTTTTGTATTAATTATCTCTTCAAGCACAAATGAAGAATCTTTTTTTATAAATGATAAATCAGTTTTTCTATAAGCTTTATATGATAAACCAGTCCTTAAAAGTAAATATTTATCATCCTCTATTATTTCATTAGTAAAAGAATTAACTGCATGATTGAATTCATGAACAAGAGTATCTAATAGTTCAATCAAACTAATTTTATCATAATTATATATAACTATATGCTTTTCAGATATATATTTATTATTTTTATATTTAGGTACACTTAAATAATATGCTTTTACATGTTCACTTTCTTTATTAGATTTAAAAATAATTATGTTTTTAAAAACATCTAGTATTAATTGTTCTTTTTTTATACCATATTTTATTATAAAAGCAGGAATAATTATATAAAGTAAATGTCTAATATTACTATCATATCCATTAATATCACTTATTTTATCAATAAACTTTTTTTCTCTTTCAATAATTAAATTATTATCCATAAGTATCACCTATTATTCATTTAATAATTTACAATTATGATCATATAAGAATTCATTTATTTTATTTAAATCATATATATGTTCTTTAAAACAAAATCTAATTATTAAATCATATGTAGTATTCATTGGTAAAAAATAAGATGCAGTTTTTAGTAAATCCTCTATACCACTTTCATCAAGTTCCAAAGCAATTCCTAGTAATATAATAGTATCCTTAGAAGGATGATAATCTTTATTACTTCTTATTTTACTAAATAATCTTCTATCAATATTAACTTTATTATACACATCTGAATCTTTTAAACCTCTTTCATCTATTAACTTAAACAACTTAGTTTGAAAAGTATCTTCTTCTTTATTATCTTCTATATAATTATTGATAGGAATAGCATCTTCACATGCAAAACTTTCTGACTCAAAATTTATCTTTTTTAAAAAAGCACCAGCAAAATGTTTTTTGGGTTCTAAATATAATTTTAAATATTCATCTAATTTCTTTTTTATATTCATAAATGTCCCTCCTTGGGCGACCAAATTAATTTCTATCTACGATATTATTATATCAGAAAAGGAGAGATAAGAATGAAAAAATTAGATGTTGTCTTTATATTAGACAAAAGTGGTTCAATGAGTGGAAGTGAGGAAAATACAATAAGTAGTTTTAATGAATATCTAGAAAAGGAAAAGAAAAATAAATTTAAAACTACTATTACAACTATATTATTTAGTGATAAATTTGAATATCTTCATAATAGTATAGATGTTAAAAATGTAAGAAAAATCACTCACAAAGATTACCAAGTTGGAGGATGTACTGCACTATATGATGCATTAGGAAATACTATAAATAGTATTGAAAAAAAAGATACTGACAAAGTATTATTTATAATAATAACAGATGGATACGAAAATGCATCTAAAGAATATAATATTAAAAATATTCGTGAGTTAATAAAAAAGCATGATGAATGGGAATTTATTTATATAGGAGCAGACATAGATAGCTATGCCGCTGGTAACAGCATTGGTATTAAAAGAGAAAATATAGCTAATTATAAAAAAGATGGTATAGGAACATCTAAACTATTTAAAGCAGTATCAAACTATGAATGTGCAATGATGGATGAATCATGCAATGATAATTGGAAAGAAGAATTAGATGAATACATAGAAAAAAATATTAAATAATAATTAAAAATAAAAGATATAAACATATCTTTTATTTTTTTATTAAAACTATTTATAAACTTTAAAAATACTATAACCATCATCAGTAGAATTAAAAAATTGAATATAATGTAAAATTATTTTCTTACGGCCATCATATGTATCATCAGTACTTTTATTGTTTAAACATACATTCTTATCAAATCCATTATTATTATCCACTACATACTCGTATTTATATTCTAAATTTTTGATTAAAGAATAAGAAATTTCGCTAGAATTATAATTTGCTATTTCATTAAAAAGTGTGTAATCATCAGTAACATATATATCAAAATTAAAATTCAAAATAGCATTTTCAAATTCTTTCTTATATTGCAAATAAAACTCATTAATATAACTAGAAATATTATCATAAACATTAGATACATTTAACGCATTAGTATTAACTACTAATCTATAATCATATGAA
>ERZ842401.3099-NODE-3099-length-21090-cov-4.652056_pt1 | contig 21090 bp, 17 predicted proteins | sample MGYA00521270_ERZ842401 | MGnify/ENA primary metagenome ERZ842401 (study PRJEB31892, sample SAMEA3878208) | bioreactor metagenome | biome: Moose rumen | place: Sweden | collected 2011-10 | study: EMG produced TPA metagenomics assembly of the PRJEB12797 data set...
AATGTTAAACGTGAAGGCATGCCGAGCGTTTAACACCACGACACGGAACTATTCATCACACTATAAAATCTCCCATCACGTCTACATCATAATCTGCAGCCGAATGGGAGACTTTTTTTTTCACGCACTAGGTGAAGTCCTTCCGTAAAGCGTACATGCTGCTCTGATTCTGTCTGCCAGTCCGTCGGCTATAGCATCAGGCTTCATCCTCCAAACCCAGTTTCCTGACGCTGTGGACGGCACATTGATTCTCGCGTCAGCATTGAGCCGTAAATAGTCCTGCATGGGGATTATCGCGGTGTCAGCTACGGAACTCACTGCGAGCCTAGTAACTTCCGACGTGAAAATATACCCGTCCATAACATCACGGCCGATATATGACGAGAAATTCTTTATCTCCTCACTCGTAGCATCATTCTCAAACCACCCGCGCGAAGTATTGTTGTCATGAGTCCCTGTATATACGACGCTGTTACGCGTATGATTGTGCGGAGCGTAAGGATTGCCCGCAGGATTCCCCCACGCAAAATGAAGCACCAGCATTCCCGGAAGCTCGTATTCCCGCCTCACTGCCTCAACATCAGGCGTAATTATCCCCAAGTTCTCAGCCCAGAAAGGCATCGCAGGAAAATTCTCCTTCAGTGCCGCAAAGAACTCTCTATAGGGAACGTCTACCCACTTTCCGTTTTTCGCGGTCTCTTCACCGTTAGGGACTGCCCAATACGCTACGAGTCCCCTGAAGTGGTCAATGCGTACCCTGTCAAACATTGATAGTAAGTTTCCGAGTCTGCGTATCCACCAGTCAAAGCCCTCTGCTTTATGAGCTTCCCATTTGTAGGTCGGATTCCCCCAGAGCTGACCTGTTGCGCTGAAATAGTCAGGCGGAACTCCAGCAACTGTTACAGGGTTTAAATCTTCGTCGAGGTTAAAGAGTTCTGGTTTCTGCCACACGTCTGCACAGTCCATTGTTACATACAGCGGCATATCCCCCACAAGCTCAATATCAAGCTCGTTAAGTTCTTCACGCAGATTCTTGACCTGCCTGAAAAATACATACTGATAAAATTCCTGCAACGCTATTTCTTCTGCGTATTCTGCCTTGAACTCAGCAAGTGCTTTAGCGTCCCGATGCCTCAGCTCTTCCGGCCACTCACTCCACGCAATTCCGCCCTGTGAATGCTTGATGACGCTGAACAGTGCAAAATCTTCCAGCCATTCCGTAGACCTCACGAACTCCTGAAACTCTTTCGCGCACTTTTTCGCACAATGTTTATACGCCGCATTCAGAATCTCCGTCTTGAAGGCTCTCGCTGACTCGTAATCCACTCGTTCAGGCTTTGAGGAAAAATCGTACTTGGCCGCAAACTTCTTGAGTTCCTCATGAGTAAGCAGTCCCTCATCAATCAGCAGCTCCGGACTCACTAGCAGGTAATTTCCTGCAAATGCACTCGTCGGACTGTATGGGGAATTTCCGCAGCCCTGATCTATAGCCGTCATTGGTAAGACCTGCCACATTTTCTGCCCAGCGTCGTGAAGAAACTGCGCGAACTTCAACGCTTCAGGCCCAAAGTCTCCTATGCCGTATTGTGATGGAAGCGAAGTAACCGGCAGTAATATTCCAGCTCCTCTTTTTGCCATGATTGTTAATGCCCTCCCCAAAATTTATAGTGTTCCTGAATCATAGACTATTTTGCCTGCGCATATGGTCATCGTTACGTCAATTCCTCCTGTTTCTTCCGGCTTCACTAAGTACGGATCCTGCTCAAGCACAACAATATCCGCGTCATTGCCAAGCGCAAGCTCTCCTCTTCTCTGTTCAGCTCCTCCATTCCACGACGCAGACCATGTATATATACTCAGTGCCTCAGCAACGCTCAAGCCTCCGGACACCATAGAGCATATGTTCTTCATTGGCGGAGTCAGAGTCTCCCCTGAACACGCAGAGACTACAAGCCCGTTGATGAATGCCTCATGAAGTGATGATGCCTCGTCCTGTGCTGAAGCTATCCCTCCGAGTCCGAGTATTCTCATTCTGTCGAGAAGTTTGCTGCTGAAAGTCCCGCTCCTGATGAGGTGTCTGGGGAACTTCCGGAATCTCTTGATGACGCGTTCAAGCGCGTTAAGGCAGTATTGCGTGTTGTTGCCTATTACCTGACAGCCGGATAAATGCGCACTAGTTATCATGTTCTTCTGTTCTTCCTGCTTGAGGTACTCATTCACGAGAAAGCCCCCGACTCTGCAGAAGGGGAGTCCATCTCCTGTCCTGAGTCCTGACGCAAGAAACTCGTTCATGCTGATAACGTCGTCAAAGCCGAAGTTGCACCGAAGCCTGAAGCTCAGCAAATCATAGGCATCCGACGCAAAAATATCCCACAATTCCCCTGCCTGCTCATAGAAGTCAGACCATATCTCAGTGATTCCCAGTGCGTTAATCTTCGGCGCGTAAGTCTTCACGAGATAGAGTATGTCATCCCTGCTGAGTGAAGGTAAATGTTTCGTGAACTCGTCAAGCTCGACGTTATCTTGCGGCATGTTGAACTCACTCATTGCGGGAGTGTTCAGGACAGCGTGAGTGAATCCGGAGTCGATTACTGCGCACGGCCTTGAGGGAATAACAGCGTCTAAGTCGTCGTGAGTGATGATGAATGACGCGGGCAGACCGTAAGCTATGTACCAGCCTCTGAGCGGTTCAGAATTAGCCTGAGAGTATGAGGCTAAAGCTCCGGCCAAGTTCTTGGGAGAAGATATGCTGCTGAGGTTTAAGCGTTCTTGATTTTCTGCCCAGCCTAGAAAGTCAAAGCCGGTATCACAGAATCCCGGCAATACAGTTCTTCCGTGAAGGTCAATAATTTTTCCGTCAATAGTGCCCGGTTCAGCGTCAACAGAGACTATCCGGCCGTGTTCCAGAGTAATATTAGAGGCTGTTGATGACTGAGTATGTATTCTGCCGTTAATGAGTGAAAGTTTATCGTTATGGGTCTGCAATTGCGCGCCCCCTTTTGCGTAAAGTTATAGCCTGCCCCTGAATTGTGAGAGACAGGCTTTGTGTGTTATGTTATAGCAGTCCTGAAAACTTGCCGCCTATGCCGAATATCTGAAGGGAAGTCTCCATCAAATCATTCTGCTGCTTAACGAGCCAAGCACCCATAGCCATTTCTACTTTTGCCTGACTGAGGCTCATTGATGCTTCTGCGATGTCCATAGGGTTGCCGCTGCTTTCGAGGACTTGTGCACCTGCTGCGTTTGCTGTACTGAGGGAGTTCTGCATGAGTGCGAGTCCGCTTTTTCCGAGAGCGTCATAAGTATTGAGTCCTATCATGAAAATCACCTCTTCTGAAATTTTGTGAACATGCATATTTTATCAAAGAACGGCGTAAAACCTATTGCTTGAGCTATTGGGATATAAGGCGCAGTATAATTGAGTTTCTTTCGTTTTCTGTATGTAATATCTCCAACAATGATGAGCTGGTGTAAAAACGCCGTTGTTGCAAATGGTCGGGTCATGTCTGTGGCATGTTGCACTACCGTACCATTGGAGGAAGACTAGCAAGCCACTCTTCGGAGCGCAAGGTCTGATGATTCCACAATCCCCTAGTCCTTAAAGACTGTGAAGCGGGAGTATGTCAACAGTAAGCAGACAACTTTACATTTTGATTCTCGTGATTTAGAATGCGCAATTATCCTAAAAACAAGGGGAATCAATAATTGAGAAAGATAGTAATTACTTTGCTGTTATGTATTCTTGCAGGTGCTGTATGTGCAGAAGGCAATGAAGGTTTCTACATGTCCAAGATTAACGATGAGATCTTTGCGAGGATTAAGGGTAAGTCGTATAAAGATGACTGCACACTTCCGCTTGAGGATTTGAGGTACGTGCATGTTCTTCATAAGGACTTAGAGGGCAATACTCACGAGGGAGAAATTATCTGCAATGTCTACATAGCTTATGATTTGCTGGATATTTTCATGAAGCTCTATGATGCAGGTTATCCCATTGAGAGAATCAGGCTCGTCGATGAGTACAATGCTGATGATGAGACATCAATGCGCGATAATAATTCTTCCTGCTTCAACTTCCGGTTTATCACGCACACAACAAAGATCTCGAAGCATGGTCTAGGTCTGGCAGTAGACATTAACACCCTGTACAATCCTTACGTGAAAGAAGTCAACGGCAAAAAGATTCTAGAACCGGCAACAGCAGGAGAGTATACGGACAGGAGCAAAGATTTTCCGTACAAGATAGACACTGAAGACTTGTGCTATAAGCTGTTCACGGAGCATGGTTTTGAGTGGGGCGGGAACTGGAAGACTGTTAAGGACTACCAGCACTTTGAAGTCCCAGACGCAATTGCAGCAAAGTTATACCCTAACAACAAGTAAACTTTTCAGGAGGTTATAGTCTATGGAGACAAGAGTAGCAGTAATGAGCATAATAGTAGAGAATACTGGCTCAGTTGAGAGTCTGAACAACATACTTCACGAATACCGGGACTATATTATCGGGAGGATGGGTCTTCCCTACAAAGCAAAGCACATTAACCTGATAAGCATAGCCCTTGACGCACCGCAGGATGTGATTTCTGCATTATCCGGAAGAATCGGCAACCTTGAGGGAGTCAGTGTGAAAGCAGCATTCTCTAAGTAGCGCACAATGCCCGAAGACATTACCGAACTGATTCACAAGTTAGCTGATACGCATTCACTGAGCCTTGCTGAGTACGAGGCTCTTATTGTTAATCGCGGCGAGGAGTCTTCACGTCTTCTGCGGAACTTGGCCGTAAGGGAGAGAGTCAGAATCTACGGCTATGATGTCTATGTTCGCGGGCTGATCGAGGTTTCTAACATCTGCCGTAATGACTGTCTTTACTGCGGAATCCGACGGAGCAACCCTAACTGTGAACGCTACAGGCTGACTCCTGAACAGATACTTGCTTGTGCTGATGAGGGGTATGATTTGGGTTTCAGGACGTTCGTTTTGCAGGGAGGAGAGGACTCGTACTTCACTGATGAGGTACTGGGAAGTGTTGTGTGTGAGATAAAGTCCCGTCATTCGGACTGCGCGATCACTCTCTCGATGGGTGAACGTTCTCGTGAGAGCTATGCGTATTTGCGTTCTTGCGGAGCTGACCGGTATTTGCTGAGGCACGAGACGGCCGACGAGTCGCACTACAGGCAGCTTCACCCTGCGGAGATGTCGTGGTCTCACAGGATGAAATGCTTGCGTGAGCTTCGGGAGCTTGGTTATGCAGTGGGTTGCGGATTCATGGTAGGTTCACCGTTTCAGACGACAAAGACTCTTGCGCAGGACTTGAAGTTTATCGAGGAGTTTTCTCCTGAGATGTGCGGAATAGGGCCGTTTATCCCGCATAAAGATACGCCGTTCCGTGATTATGCTGCTGGGACGTTGGAGCTGACGTGTTATCTGCTGTCGATAATCCGGCTGATTCACCCTTCTGTGCTGCTGCCTGCGACTACTGCTCTTGGGACTATTGACCCTATGGGACGTGAGAAGGGCATAATGTCGGGAGCTAACGTAGTGATGCCGAATCTGTCGCCGGTGAGTGTGAGGAAGAAGTACGAGCTTTACGACAACAAGATATGCACCGGAGAGGAGAGTGCGCAATGCCGTGAATGCCTGAACAGGAGGATGAAGGCAGTAGGTTATGAGATAGTAACCAGCAGAGGAGATATGATACGTGAAGCTGTATGAATGATATAATACGTAATTATAGAAGTGTCCGGGATGACGCGGACAAGAAGCTAAATTTGGTTGTCGGCTAAAGGTTTTGGCACCTATAACCGAAGGAAAACCAAATTACAAATGGTTACAAGCGCGTTACTTTTTTATCGAGTTAATGAGGTTTGTTAGGGAGTCGATAAGTTTAATCAACAGCTTTATCCATTCCTTCATAACTCTCACCCCCAATCCAGCCGGGGGAAAAGTTCTACCCTTATGACACCCCCGGCAATGTCTCCGGGGTCATCCTATTCCACTACAGCCGGAACTCGCTAGATTATACCAGAAAAAATTTATCCTCCTTCACGCTCACAGTTCACATTATCTTCATCTAATCATGCTATTACTCACTATGTTATAATGCGGTTTCACAATCACACACTAATTCTTAAAATGGAGGCGGTCAAGTTAATGATAAAGTTCTTTACACGTATACGCATATTATTATGGATATTGGCATTAGTGGCAGTAGGCTTCCTTGTCAGTACTCAGGTAAGAACAAAATTAGCTCAGGCAGAATCAAATCTACGTTCATTAGAAACAGAAACAGTTACAGTCTACCCGGTCGAGACAGAAACTATTAAGACTTCCGACTGGCAGACTTGGAGAAGCTATTACGGTCAGGCAAAATCCGCTCACACTCAGAACATCACTACCTATGAGCGAGAAATAGTCCAAAGCGTTATGGTAGACGTTGGCAGTCCCGTAAAAGCAGGTCAGACTCTCATCACCCTTCAGGTTGCAGCAAGAGGAGCACAGGTTCAGTCAGGCAAAACAGCTTATGATGAGGCAGTCCTCAACTATAACAGGTTAAAGCAGCTCCACGAAAAAGGAGGCATCTCAAAGTCCGAAGTAGACGCAGCATATTCACGCCTCAAGACAGCAGAAGCCTCATTGAGAACTACTCAGTCCTCATTACAGCGAACAAGCCTCAAGGCCTCCATTAACGGCATCGTCGCAGCTCGTAACGTCGAGCCGGGAGAAATCGCAGAATCCGGAAAAGTCCTCCTCTCAATAGTTGACCCAAAGACTATGGAGGCTGAACTCATGGTCTCAAAGAAGGACATCATGAAGATTAATGCAGGCACTACAGTAGAAATACGCGTTGACGGCAAAACTCACAGCGGATGGGTTAAGCGCATAAGCCCCGAAGCTCAGTCAGGCTCTGGACTATATCCCGTAGTCGTCGGACTCCCTGAGAACACAACAATTCTTCCCGGAACTTACGTTGAGGGCAGATTCATGGTCAGCAGTCTACAGAATGTCGTAGTCATTCCCTCAAACGTCGTGATTTACAGGGGCAATACTCAGTCAGTCTACATAGCAGACGGCAGTAAAGCCAAGCTCACCGCAATTACTACAGGCGAAGGACGAGACGGCAGAGTAGTAGTAACTTCCGGCCTCAAGCCCGGCGATAAACTCATAACCAGCGGAAACAGAGTGCTTTATGACGGAGCAGAAATCACAAGAAGTAATTCATTCGCAGTAAGAAGCACTGCCGACAATTCAGACGAGGGATAATTATTCATGAGAGGATTCATAAAGTTCTGCATTACGCACCCGGTCTTTACCGGGTGTTCTGTTGTTATCTGGATACTGCTCGGAATCTCAAGCTATTTCACTCTCGGCGTTACTCTTTACCCAGATGTTGAGCTTCCGTTCGTGCTTGTGCGTACAACTTACACTGGAGCAGGCCCTAACGAAATTGAGCAGCTCATCAGCAAACCCCTTGAGGACGCATTAGCTGACCTTGAGAATCTGCACTCAATCACTACTTACTCCATAGAGGGTATCTCAATGGTAGCTGTAGAAATGGAGTCAGGCACTAATCCTGACTTGGCACTCGTTGACGTGAACAATAAGGTAAAGGCTAAGATTCCTGACCTGCCCGATGATGCTGATGAACCCGTCGCCAGCAAGTTCGACATCAGCGCACAGCCCTTCCTGATAGTGTCGTTCACCTCACCGCTCCCGGAGAAAACAGCCAAGAAAATGATTGAGGACAGAATCCAGCCCGTCGTCGCAAGAGTCGAAGGAGTCGGACGAGTCGACGTTACCGGAGGACGAGACAGGGAGATACACATTAACCTTGACCCTGCAGCACTCAGTGATTACGGCATCAACTACATGCAGGTGTGCAGTGTCGTAGCGGCCAATAACCAGACTACTCCTTCAGGGTACATCACTCAGCGTCAGGACGAGGTATCGCTGAGACTGATGGGGGAGTTCAACGAGGTAGAACAGCTCGAAGATATACTCATCCCCACTCCGAACGGACAGCCCGTCAGACTCTCAATGCTGGGTGAAGTTGTTGACGGTGAGGAAGATCAGCGCAGTATGGCTCGTGCAGACGGACACCCTGTAGTTCAGCTCAGGATAAGCCCGCGCTCTAATGCTGACGTTGTGGAGGCAGGAAGACAGATCAAGCGTCTCATGGAACGTACCATGAAGGATTACCCTGACTTCACGTATGAGTACACATATGACGATACGGGATTTGTTGAGTCTGCGGTCAAGAATATTATTCGTGATACGGCAATCGGTATAGCTTTGACGGCACTAGTGATTTATCTGTTCTTGGGGAGATTCTCGGCAACGTTCATAGTAGCTTTCTCAATGCCAGTAGCTTTTGCGGCGACGTTCGTTCCGCTTCAGATTCACGGCTACACCCTAAACCTCATGAGCACTCTGGGACTCGCTCTCTCAATGGGTACGCTGGTCATGAACGCAATACTAATCATACAGAATATATATCGCTTCCGTGATATGGGTTATGAGCCTTTCGAGGCAGCAGAAGAAGGCACAGTCGAAATATCTATGTCGGTCTTGGCCGGAGTCCTCACTAACTTGGGAGTGTTTATGCCGGTAGCATTGATGAGCACGATTGCAGGACAGTTCCTCAAGCCTTACGCAGTTACGATAGTCTACGCAACAGCCTTTTCTCTATGGGTAACTATGGCTGTTACTCCGTGTCTTGCTGCACGTATCAAGAAACAGAAGGGAGACAGTTCGGAGCTTCCGTTAATCGGCAAGATATTGACTGGGTGGTGGAACTGGATATTTGACGGCTTTAGGGATTTGTTCTTCATCATACTTCACTTGGCAATGAGATTCCCAATGACTACGGTATTGTTCACTATTCTTGCGACGTATGGTTCTCTGAAGCTCGGAGGTTTTATCGGGACGCAGTTTACGCCTTCGATGGATGACGGAACAGTAAGAATCACCCTCACTCTCGACAATAACGCTTCGATTCATAAGACAGCAGACCTAGTGTATAAGGTTGAGGACTACATCAATTCTCTTCCGGAGAAAAAGTATATCCGCAACGTAGTATCGACTATAGCAAGCTCTATGCGCTCTAACTCCATAAGTGAGGCACAAGTCGCGTTATACATGAACAATGACCCCGACAGGCCGTCTACTGAAGCACTTGCAGACAAGATTCGTCCGTGGCTGACGAAGTTACCCGGAGTAGATGTATCAATTGCTGCGACACGTTCAGGCTTCGGCAACCCCATCGAGATACAGATAAAGGGTCAGGACTTGAACCAGCTGTATACGATTGCTGAGGACATACGAGCTAGAGGCAGAAATATTCCCGGAATCCGAGACCTCACCATTGAGATGGAGATGGGAAAACCGGAGCTTGAGGTGTCTCCTATACGCTGGAGGCTCGCACCGTTAGGGCTGAACATCTCGGACTTGGCCGGGATCGTGAGAGGGTATCTCATAGGCCGAGACGCAGGAAAGTTCAGGCAGGGAGGCTATGAGTACGACATCAAGGCGAGAATTTCCCGTGAGAAGGCGAGCGATATTTTCCAGGCTCATGAACTCCCCATCATGACAGGCTACGGACTAGTTCCGCTTGACGAGATGGCAGATATTTCGTGGGGAGACGCTCCTACGGAAATTCGCAGGGTAGAACGTGAACGAGCAGTAGTAGTTACTGGTCGAGTGCGCTACATAACTTCCGGAGAAGGCAACGCTAGAATGCGTGAGGTAGTAAACGCAATGAGCCTCCCTGAAGGAGTGAGTATAAATTTCGGCGGTGAACAGGAAGACATGGCAGAGAACTTCATTGAGCTTATCAGGACTCTTGTTATCGCAATTGTCGTAACGTATCTTGTTGTAGCATCGATTCTTGAGTCGTGGATATACAGCGTAATAATTCTGGCTACTGTCCCAATGGCAGCAATCGGGGTCGTCCCTGCAATGCTAATCTCAGGCGTAAACATCTCGATATTCGCGCTGATAGGAATGATCATGCTTGTGGGAATGGTCGTGAACAACGCAATAGTAGTCATAGATTACGCGGAAGTTCTGAGGCTGAAAGGTACTCATCCATACAAAGCAGTTGAGGAAGCATGTCATGTCAGGTTCAAGTCATTGTTGATGGCAGTAGTTACGTCGGTTGTGTCATTGCTGCCGTTGCTGTCAACAGGGAGAGGCTCGGAGATGAAGAGGCCTATTGCAGTAGTTGCTATAGGTGGACTGATGGCCGGAGGAATGTTAGCAATGATCTCGATACCAGCAGGCTATAAAGTAGTATGGAGGTTATGGCTCTGGTGGGACAAAGTGAGAGGCAGGGACTCGCAGGACGCAGACGAAGATGACGAGTACGAAGATGACGACGAGTAGGGACGAAGTGTCAGAAGGTGCGGTTGCTGATAGCGTTACGCGTGATGAGGTGCTGAATGCTCGGCATGCCTTCGCCTTCAGCAACCCCACCCCCCCGCCCGCAAAAAACATCGGGAGCCTGGCACTTGAGGCAATGCTCGTCGAAGTGTCAGTTACTCCTAAACCGGGACTCGTCGACAGGAACAATTCAGGAGCGCATAGAGATATGTGCTTCTTCACTTTCCTGAAGAGTGCTGCGGGATTACATAATGCCTTCGACAAGTTCGCACAGGCAGGAAGCGAATCACCTTCTCCGTCATCAATGTTCCCAGTTTTACGGAAAATAGGCCTTGAGGCAGAACACGACATGTTCTCCGCAACAGGAGGCATCAACACTCACAAAGGAGAAATCTTCTCGCTCGGAGTACTCAGCGGGTGCGCAGGATATCTCTCCAGACTCGGCCAAGACCTCACGCCGAATAACTTGCTCGGACTCGCTGGGAGAGTGTGTGCGGGACTCTGTGAGTCGGACTTTGCCGAGACTCGCAAAAAGCCCCACACTCTCCTCACAAAAGGTGAACGCGTATACCTTGAGCACGGAATTGCAGGCATAAGGGGAGAAGCTGAAGCCGGGTATCCTGTCGTCAAGAATGCAGGACTCCCGGCACTCACTAAGTATCTTGCTGAAGGCCTGAGCATGAACGACGCACTAGCCTTCACTCTGCTTCACATTATGGCGGTGAACTATGACACTAACATTATTTCCCGTCATGACCTGAAGACCGCAAAAGAAGTTATGAGTACTGCTGAAAATCTCATTGCTGAAGGACTTACCATAGAGAAACTGCACAAGCTGGACGACGAGTTCATTTCCCGAAACATCAGCCCAAGCGGAAGTGCTGACCTGCTCGCCGTAACATACTTCATACATTCACTCACTCAGCCCAGCCCCAATTCGTAATAAACGTATATTTCCCGGACTGTTTGTACTCTATCCATAAAGGCGGCTTGTAGTTCTCATTGATAGTCTCTGCAAGCCGGTAAAGTACCCTCGCTCCGTAAATCTCATCCTGCGGAGGAATCATCACTCCCTGCAATAAACTCTTCAGGTTACGATATGCCTTTGTCCTGTCCGGCTCAGGGTGTAACAGCTTCAAGAATAACTGCTTCGGACCCTGCATCAGGTCTTCGCTGTAAAAATCTACCCTCAGCATAGCTATACTGTCCTTCTTCGAGTAACTCACCTTCCAGAACCATTTATGCACGTTCATTCTCGTAATGCCCGCCTGTTCCTGTTGAGACTCTGACTCTGAAATCTCCTGCTGAAGTCCAGACTCTCCCATAATATCCTGCGTCGTATTCAGGTCTGAAAGCTCGCTGAACTGATAACCGCAATGTGCACATATTCTTGCCCTGCTCATGATGACTTTATGGCACTGCGGACACTCCTTGAACATCTCGCCTAATTCACGCTTCTCTGTTTTCTTCCTGCTGATTGTCCGTCTCGGAGGAATTATCTTTGTGATCGCTCCGTGCCGCTCGATATTGCCCGCAAAGTCCAGCACCAGACAGTCCTTGTAGTGTCCGGGACTCTTCACGCGCATCCCTCGTCCGCTCATCTGCATGTAGAGTCCTGGAGACAGAGTCGGCCTCGCCATCACTATCACGTCAATATCAGGGTAGTCAAAGCCAGTCGTAGCGACTCCGACGTTCGTTAGTGCCCTGATCTTCCCGGCCTTGTACTCTGAGAAAATACGTTCACGTTCCGCGCTGGAAGTCCTGCCGGTTATCGTCGCCGCGTTTATCCCATGAGCTATGAACTCATCACGCATTGACTCAGCGTGCGAGACACTCACGCAGAATATCAGCCATGCCCTGCGATTCCCGGCCCGCCTGATGGTTTCCTCTACTATGCGCGTGTTATTGTCGAGGCTGTTGACTCTCGCTTCAAGTTCCTGTTTCTCGTAATCTCCCTGAACTTTCCTCACTCCCTCAACGTCGAGCTTCATATCCGTAAATGTTGACGTGAGCTTTGCGAGAAATCCCCGCTTTATCAGTTCCTCAATGCTCGCTGCCTCAAGAAGTGCCGTAAATATCGCCTCGTTACCTTCCGTCAGCATTCCCTGCCCCAGTCTGTAGGGTGTCGCTGTGAGGCCGATTACCCTCATTCCTGAGTAGACCTCCTGAAGATCCGCGAGAAGAGTCCTGTACATTCCGGAGTCGGTGTTAGAGATAAGGTGCGCTTCATCGACAATGACGAGGTGAATTTTTCCCAGCTCTTTGCCTTTCTTCCAGATTGATTGTATTCCGGCAACTGTGATGGTGTTAATGTCCTTGCTCCCGAGTCCTGCGCTGTAGAGTCCGACCGGTGCACTTGGCCAGACCTGAGTGATTTTCTCTGCGTCCTGAACCAGAAGCTCCTTGACGTGTGAGAGAACGAGTATCTTAATGTGAGGGTGCTTGCTGAGAAAGTCTTCACATATGCCTGCACATATCCACGCTTTGCCCGAACCCGTAGGAGCAACAATACACGGATTGCCCTTATTCTGCGCTAACCATTTATACACATCACGAATAGCTTTCGCCTGATAGTCCCGTAAACCTTTTATCAATGCGCGTTAATCTCTCCTTCTGAATTATTACTCTCTGTGAATACTACATATTATAGCGTGATATAATTGCGAAAAATTTTTTGTAGGAGGCGGATTCATGCGTTCCTTAAAGTGTAAGTGTTTATTGTTGCTGACAATTGCTGTATTCGCTGTGATGTCTGCTGCAGGATATTCCGATGCTGCCCAGAAAAAAACAAACAGTTCCTCTCGAAGAAAAGTCGCTCCGGCAAAAACTGCACCTGCGCAAAAAAAGACTCCGGCAAAGAATGCTCCTGCTCCCAAAAAACCGGAAGCTCCTACCAGTGATGACATTGCAGGCGGGGAAATGCTCCGGCTCGCTGAAGCCCTCCGGAAAACTTCCCAGCTTGAGAGAGGTATTCCTTCGAGTCAGGAAGAGAGAGACAGACTCTACGAACAGTATGATGCAGAAATAGCCCGGCTTGAACAGAAAATTGCTGAGATAGAGCTGAAGAAAGATGCCCTGCTTGAGGCCGGAGTTAGTGATGATGAAGAGGTTGAAGCGGAGTTGGCGGCAACAGAGAAAGAAGCTGATGATATTGCTGACAGGCTGTACGCGAGCTTTGACATTATGCCGGAATACATCAATGCGTTTCATCCCAAAGCAGCAAGCCAGATAGTGAACTGGGAGCTTGTGCAGGACGAAGACACCGAAGAAGAAAAATTACTGCTAACTATTCTTCACAACAGAAAGAGCCAGATAATCACGCACATAAATGTTTTATCAGAGCTTACGGAGAGCGGAGATATATTCTTCAGCGTCAAAGACCTTCCGGAGGGACTGCAGGTAGTCATTCCCAAAGACAGCGGAGAGAGTTGGGCAATAACTGCTGACGGCAGAGTCGGAGACCGTAAATTCGGGAACAAGGGCTATTTTGTCGCAAAGATAGTTGACCCTGACGACATCCCATACTCCGAGCTTGACGGTGAGAGCAATATTAACGAGGACGGCAGCAAAACATTCAAGTCTGGAGAAGCATTTATCATTCTTCGCAAAAGCAGCATCATCGTACATACCAACGGACAATAGCATTACAGCACAAGGGGGAAATTCACTCGCCCCCTTTTCACTTTTCATTCTCTTAAGCTACCGTGATACAATTCTGATATTCCCGCAAATTCGGAGGTAATCATAACTATGCTTGAACGTATACAATCCCTCGTCAACTCCAAAAACGTTAAAGAACTCAGAGTAATTACTGAGGACATGAATGAGGCAGATATTGCCGACGCTGTAGAAGAACTCGAACCAGAAGGACGGGTGATACTCTTTCGTGCTCTGCGCAAGGACATGGCTGCGGAAGTTTTTGCGTACCTTTCGCCAGACACAAAAGAAGCTCTCGTCTCACAGCTCACTGCTCCTGAACTTGGCCGAATCGTTGATGAATTGTTCCTTGATGATGCTGCTGACTTGGTCGAGGAATTACCTGCCGATGTCGTCAAGCGCATTCTAGAGAGCGCAAGCCCTGAGACCCGTAAAGGCATTAACCAGCTCTTACAGTATCAGGAGGACTCAGCAGGAAGCATAATGACCACTGAGTATATTTCCCTGAGTCCTGAGATGAACGTTGAAGAGTCCTTCAGGCATATCCGCGAGGTCGGCATGGATAAAGAGACTCTCTACACCTGCTACGTCATTGACCCCAAAGGAATATTGATAGGCGTAGTAACTGTGAGGACAATGCTTCTCTCACAATATGCTGACAAGATACGCGACATCATGACCGACACAAACATTATCTCCGTCAATACTAACGATGACCGCGAAAAAGTTACTGAACTCTTCCAGAAATATGACTTCATGGCGATTCCTGTTGTCGACTCTGAGAATCACTTAGTAGGAATAGTTACGGTTGATGACGCAATGGAGGTCTTGGAGGAAGAGAGCACGGAGGACTTCCACAAGATGGCGGGTATGCTTCCGATGGACGAGCCGTATTTAGCAATGGGAATAGGCGAGCTTGCCAGAAAACGCGTAATCTGGCTAATGATACTGATGATCTCTGCGACGTTCTCAGGAGCAATACTCACTCACTATCAGGCAGTATTTGCGGCGTTCCCTGCACTGATTGCCTCAATCCCAATGCTGATGGACACGGGCGGTAATGCTGGCTCGCAGTCATCTACACTGGTGATTCGCGGAATAGCTGTCGGAGAGCTGAAATTACGGGACGCGTTGACTGTTCTGCTGAAGGAGTTACGAGTGAGCTTGATGGTCGGCGGAGGGTTAGCGATTGTGAATTTTGCCTACAAGTACGCAATGAGCGGGGATCTCATGCTGTCAATCATAGTAGGAATAAGCCTGTTCGGGACGGTGATATTTGCTCAGACCGTAGGAGGAATGCTGCCGTTGCTGGCCAAGTCTCTGGGGTTTGACCCTGCATTGATGGCCTCGCCTATAGTTACTACGATAGTTGATGCTGGAAGCCTGACTCTGTATTTTGCTGTGGCTAGCAGAGTAATGCATATCACTGTTAGTTAAAGCACCTGGCACAAAAATAGCAGGCGATATTGCAGCACATGATGATAATGATTAAGCTATAATTACCCCAAATCTCACAGGGAGGTTATTATTCATGAAGAAGTTTATCGTATGTTTGTGCATGCTCGCGATTCTGGCGGGTGTGTGCTCCGCTGAAGAAGGCAAGCTCAAATCAATTGACCAGCTCAAAACTGAACGCCTGGCAGCTCAGAGAGGCACAGTAGGTCAGTTCTTGGCCGAAGACCTCTTAGGCGACAACAAAGGAAAGTTACTCACCACGTTTGAGAAGTATGTTGACGCAATAGCCTCGCTCCGTCAGGGAAAAGTCCGCGCTGTAGTTATGGACGAAATGCCCGCAAAAAGATTCGTTGCCGAAGTCGAGGGCTTGGTGATTATGGATGAGGCACTCAGTGAAGAGAATTACGCAATCGGCTTCAGGAAGGGCAACACCGAGCTTGTGAATCAGGTGAATGCTATTCTTGCTGAGATGAGGGCAGACGGAACACTTGCGGCAATTTTCGCGAAGTACATTGACGGAGATTACAGCGCAGTGAAACCCGAAGATATAGACTTCAACAAGGGAGCTAAGGGCGGAAAACTCTATGTCGGAACAGAGGCAGGCTTTGCACCTTACGAACTCAGAGTCGGGACGGGCTTTATCGGAATAGATGTAGAGATGTGCGCACACATTGCTAAGAAGCTCGGAAAAGAGTTAGTGATAGAGAACATGAACTTTGACGCGTTGCCTATGGCAGTATCTACAAACAAAGTAGATATGATCTGTGCAGGCATAACAGTAACAGATGAGCGCAAGGAAAATATGGACTTCTCGGATAACTACGTAGTCGGTGCGAAGCAGGTAGCTGTGGTCAGGGCGGACGACTATGAGAAGTAAGCATTACGGTGCTGGACGCGGAGATATAGTGCTCGGACTCTTCGGAGTCTTCCTGCTGTACCTGTTATGGACTTCAGGATTCTTCACTGCGGCGGCATGGCAGGACTTCAACAGACGCTTTTATCAGAATTTCGTGAAGGACAGACGCTACATGATGCTAGTTGACGGCCTGAAGTCTACGGTGTTCATGACTTCCGGAGCAACGGTAATCGGCGTTATTGTGGGACTGATTCTGAGCGTGATACGTGTTGCCTATAAGGGAGGAGTGCATATTCCCCTGCTCAACAAGTTTGCTGAGGCATATATCACTATTCTGCGCGGGACTCCTGCAATGGTGCAGTTACTCATCTGGAACTTCACGATATTTGCGAGCGCGAGAGACCTCAATACACAGTACATAGCGATCCTGGCTTTCGGCTTGAACTCCGGAGCGTACGTTGCAGAGATATTCAGGGGAGGAATCGAGTCCATAGATCATGGGCAGATGGAGGCAGCTCGTTCACTTGGCCTGACTTACGGCTCATCAATGAAGCACGTTATTCTTCCTCAGGCACTCCGAAATGTTGTACCCATGCTGTTTAACGAGTTCATAGCACTGCTGAAGGAGACATCGATTGCGGGCTACATCGGCATTGATGACTTGACGAGGGCAGGACAGAACATACAGGCTCTCACTCTTGAGCACTCACAGCCGCTTGTTATGGTAGCAATAATCTATCTTGTGATAGTGCTGTTCCTGACACACTTAGTGCGCAAACTTGAGGAATGGCTCAGCAGAGGCAGGAGGTAAAGTAACCATGAGCGACTACATTATTGAGGTGAAAGACCTGCACAAGACCTTCAAGCTACAGGACGGCCGGGAACTTAACGTTCTTAACGGCATAAACACTGGGATTCACAAGGGCGAAAAGATTGCGGTGATTGGGCCTTCTGGTTCAGGGAAGAGCACATTTCTGCGGTGCCTGAACAGAATGGAGGAGCCTACGTCAGGAGTTATCACGTTCAAGGGAGAGGACATAACATCACCGGAATGCGATATTAACGTTGTGCGCAGACATATGGGAATGGTATTCCAGCACTTTTATCTTTTCCCGCACCTGACTGTGAGGAAGAATCTCACTCTTGCTCCGGTTGACCTGAAGCTCATGACTCAGGAAGAGGCAGATACGCGGGCGTTGGAGCTATTGACGCGTGTTGGGCTTGCGGACAAGATAGACGAGTGGCCGGACAGACTCTCAGGAGGACAGAAGCAGAGAGTAGCTATTGCTCGTGCTATGGCAATGAGTCCTGATGTTCTGTTGTTTGACGAGCCGACGAGTGCACTTGACCCTGAAATGATAGGTGAAGTTCTTGATGTTATGAAGGAGCTTGCTGACTCAGGAATGACTATGTATCTTGTTACGCACGAGATGGGATTTGCGCATCAAGTAGCTGACAGAGTGTTATTCATCGACAAGGGAATAATCAGTGAAGAAGGTACGCCTGATGAAGTCTTTGATCATCCGAAGCAGCCGCGAACGATAGAGTTTCTCTCAAAGGTACTCAGACGGTAAAGGTAACATAATTCCCCCAGTCATCAACGGCCGGGGGAATACTTTTATTGTTGTGATATATTGACTGCAATATCATACTCTCAAGGAGTTTGTTACGCGTCATGAGATCAATAATGCTTCATATTTGCTGTGCTCCAGACGGCTCAGTGCCAATACCCGACCTTCTGTCTGAAGGCTGGAAAGTTACCGGCTTCTTTTACGGCAGCAACATTCACCCCAAAGACGAATATACCCGCAGGCTTGAGGCACTAAGAACTCTTGCAGCTCATTGCGGAATATCCTGCGTTATCGGACATTATGAGCCTGATGAATGGCTTGATGGTGTGAAGGGCTTAGAGTCAGAGCCTGAAGGAGGCCGACGGTGTGAGAAATGTTTTAGGCTTCAGCTTGAGGCATGTGCTCATGAGGCGGTGAAGTCAGGGCATGAATGGATGTGCACTACACTAACAATAAGCCCTCATAAAAACGTAACGCTCATTAACTCGCTCGGCCAAGACATAGCTGCTTCATACGGTCTTCATTGGGAAAATAGAGTCTGGAGAAAGAATAACGGTTTTTTGCGTTCAGTGAGGGCATCGCGTGAGCTGGGACTATACAGACAAAATTACTGCGGATGTATGTTTAGTGTGAGAGCTGGGACAGACTTATGATAGCTATGGACATTTGATGAAGATTATGCGTAATTGGATTAGAGAGAATGAAAAAGCAAAGGGGTTGTGCTAAAATACCAGTCATGGATTACATCTTGCACGGCCAGATTTCGGACTGGCTACCCTCTTTGCTTACCTGTAATTATAGCATAGAGTAGAAGTTAGGTATGGTCGTGCGTGTAAATTTTTGTTATCAATTTTAGAGGAGGTTTTTTATTCATGAAGTTACGCGGAAAGTTTTTGTGCTGGCTTGCTGTTATGGCAGTTATGGTGTGTGTAGTTGTCTCTATAGGTTGTGGTGGAGGTGGTAGTTCTGGCGGTTCTGTAGACGGAGTAGATAGTGAAGACGTTTATGTCCCTGATGAACTTAACGAACCTAATTCACCTGACACTAGCATACCCGGCAATTCAGATGTAGTTTATGAACAGGATACACAGGAAGAGTCAAATGTCCCTGATAGTCAGGATAAAACTGGCAGCCAACCGTATGATGATGAACCGAATAATATGACAGATGAACCTGTTACACCTGTGGAGCCTGACAACTCCGGCAGAGAGTATACATTGAGCGGTCTTCTTAACGGAACATGGCGAATTGTGTCAGGAGAACTTACCGTTGAAGAGAGTAAAGCTTCATTAATATCTGGCGGACGAATAGTAAACAAACAGGTATTCAACAGTTACGTTGCAGATTACGTTAGAAGTACTTTTCCACCTAAATATGACGATATCTCGAATTTCGACATTTCTGTAACAAAGACTGCTAATAATGAGTATAGGCTAGATATCAGTGCTGATGTTGAAATCTATGGAGACAAGCGGATTAGCAGCAATATGTTTTGGCTAGATATGAGAAGAAGGGATAATAACGAACTTGTTTCCGATGGCGGGGTAGCCATGTACATAATACAAGTAGCATCAATTGTGAAGGGAGGCAAGCTAATAGGTAATGATATTTTCTTATATGGAGACAACGGGGAGAAGAAATCGCAAAATCAACCTTATACAGCACTTATATATGAGCTGGTAGATTCTTCCACAATCGAGTACTCATACGAAATATTCATGGTGGTTGACGGGAATGTAGATATAGGCTCAAATGAATGGCCTGTAGTAGTAGGAGATGCTTCATTAAAACTAATCTTAAAGCGCGTCAACTAACTCAACGCAAAATCATAGGGGGCAGGACTCGTCATCCCGTCCCCTTTTTCTTGGCCATCTACAGCATCATAAACGCTATCACAAACAATAACCCTACTGCAAACATCATCAGACCATACGCTAAACTCGACGGCAATAAAGTCCCTATCGTCTCCTGTTTTGCCTCTTCACGGTAATACCCAAAGTCAGTATCTTCCGGAGGCCGAATAAACTTCACCCTCGACGCATGAGACAGCAAAAGCACTACAGGCCCGGCAGTCAGAAGGTCAACTACCCTCGCAAACAACGCACCAAAAAACGGCAGGATTACCCCTATCACAGGACGGAATAACGCGTTCTCAATGTTCAGCTTCTCAGGCCACAAGTCATAGTACGTTATGTCGTTGCCTTTACGCTCAAGCAAATAATTCTGTATCAGCAGGAAATACACAGCTGTTCCGATACCAATCGAGATTATTGCCCCCTCTAAGCATTCCGACGAAAAATAACTTACCGCATGATGATGTCCCGGCCCGTTCATGAACCCTGATCCCATAATGCTTATTGCATCGCCGAGCCTGTAGGGCATCATCCCTATCAACGGCAGCAACACCGCCGAAAGTGTCAGCACAAACGCGTTAGCCCGGGAGATATATTTTTCCTTCTGGTGAAGAGCAGGTGAAGGATTCGCTACGAACAGCGCAACAAACAGCTTTATCACATATGCCGTAGTAAGTCCCCCAGAAATCAGGAACAGCCATTCACATACATTGAACATTGCTGACTCATCAGCCGCCGTCATGAATGAGAGACTCCCTGCCGCTCCTCCAGCCGCTTGACTCAGTCCGTGAATGTGTTCGACTATCGCCTCATGAATTAACGTCTTCCCTAGATACCCGTTCCAGAAAGGTGCTCCCATAAGCCCCAAGCCTCCCATCACAAACGCAAACATCAGGCACTTTTTCCCCTTCCCAAAGCCCTTAATGTCATTCAGGTTTAGCTGGTGCGTGTTCATGTGTACTACTCCTGCGCATAGGAATAACACTAACTTTATCAGTGAATGCCCGACCATGTAGAGAATCGTCCCTCTTACTGCGAGATCGTTATCCCTGCCTAAGAAGCACTGCATAGCTATTCCAGTGAGTATGAATCCCAGCTGAGACATTGACGAACATGCTAACGTCCGCTTTATGTTCACGCTGAACACGGCCAAGACCGCACCCAGCACCATAGTAATCACCGCCGGAATCAGCAGCATAAATCCCCATAACGGATCGTGCATGAACACTCCCGAACTCAGCACCAGAATCCCAAACAGCCCCGATTTCGTGAGCAGTCCTGAGAGTAATGCACTCGACGGAGCAGGAGCAGCAGTGTGTG
>ERZ842401.3101-NODE-3101-length-21086-cov-135.587276_pt1 | contig 21086 bp, 6 predicted proteins | sample MGYA00521270_ERZ842401 | MGnify/ENA primary metagenome ERZ842401 (study PRJEB31892, sample SAMEA3878208) | bioreactor metagenome | biome: Moose rumen | place: Sweden | collected 2011-10 | study: EMG produced TPA metagenomics assembly of the PRJEB12797 data set...
CCGTCGTGAAAGCAGTACCGAACATCTCATTATAGTCGTCCATGATAGCCTGCAATTCATCAGATGTTACATTGTCGTCAGCAAAACCTTGGTTCATACCCGTCTTCTCATCATCCTGACTCTCGTTGGCAGCGTATGTGAATACTGCTCCAATCTTGATTTTCGGATTCAGCGACTTGAAAATTTTATAGTATTTCAGCAGCATGGGAACGGACTGGATGGCGAACAACGCATTAAACTCACCGTCGAAGGTTGACTTGTTGAAGTTGTTGAGGATAAACTGCGCTATCTCCGTCATGCGCTTCTCGTTGAACAAGTCCACGTTTTGCTGCCCCTTATAGTATTCCACTAAGAAGCCCAGCACATTCTCGTCGGCAATGGCATCCTTGATAAGATACTTGTGCAGACAGTCGCCAAAGACTTCTGCCGTGGTATGTTCCTGCTTGGCATTCTCTGCAAAGATGGGTGTACCCGTGAAGCCGAATATCTGCAGGTTGTTGAAGAACTTCACGATGTTCTTGTGACATTCGCCGAAATGACTACGGTGACACTCGTCGAAAATCATCACTACCTTCTGGTCGCGCACTCCCTGCAACCGCTTGTTGTAGTATTCACGAGTAACGGCAACATTCAGTTTCTGTATCGTAGTGATGATAATCTTGCTGTCACTACGCAACCGCTTGATAAGTTCCTTGGTGTTGTCTGTGTTGTCAACGGCACCAGGCTCAAACGCCTCGTACTCTGATTGTGTCTGGGTATCGAGGTCGTGACGGTCAACGACAAACATTACCTTGTCGATACCATCAATCTCGCTGACCAGTTGAGCCGCCTTGAATGATGTCAAGGTTTTACCTGCTCCTGTAGTGTGCCAGATGTAGCCGTTCTTGTTGGTGTTCTGCACCCGGTCGAGAATCTGCTCCACGGCATAGAACTGATAGGGACGTAGTACCATTAGGCATTTGTCGCCCTCATGTAGCACGATGTACTTACTAATCATCTTCCCCAAGTTACACTTATCGAAGAAGAAGTAGGCGAACTTGCTCAGATCGTTGAACGGCACGTTTTCCGCATCCGTCCAGTTGAAAGTGAATTTATAGCCGCTGTTCGGGTTGTTGGCAAAGTAACGGGTATTCACACCGTTGCTGATGACGAAGAGTTGGATGTAGTCGAAGAGCCCGTGAAACGAAGTCTTGTGGTATCGCTGAATCTGGTTATATGCCTGTTTCAGTTCTACGCCACGTTTCTTCAATTCTATCTGTACCAATGGCAGACCGTTGATGAGAATGGTCACGTCATAGCGGCACTTCTTCCGTCCCTCAACGGTTATCTGATTGCTGACCTGAAACTCGTTCTGGCACCAATGTTGTTTGTTGATGAACTCTATCCACACCCGTTCGCCATTCTCCAACTGGAAGTTCTTCAGATCACGCAGTTTCTTTGCCTTCTCAAAGCGAGTGCCACCCTCCAGATAGAGAAGTATCTTGTCAAACTCCTTATCCGTGAAGTGTTCACGACCATGCGCAGCCAGTTCCTTCTGGTTGTGCTTCTCCAACTGCACCTTGAAATTGGCGAGCAAGTTCTCTTCCTCCTTGATGGAAACGTACTCGTAGCTCATTTCCGTCAGGGTCTTAATCAGTCCTTGCTCCAGAATCTCTTCGCTCTGTGTCATACCTTCGATTGCCTTTATTATAAGGGAAACAAAATCCCTAATTTAACAATTTGCCTACAAAATTACAAATAATCGACTAAAAATTCTCTCATTTTCTTGAAATAGTTGTATATCCTATTCTATATCCAACGAAAGAAAAACTATCTTCATGGAATCAGTCAGCAAATAATCATCTGCTACCTGTTGACTTCTGAAAAATAGTTCTGCATTCAACTCATTATCAGATAGACTGTCTGTTGTATTAAAAACGGATCTAACAATCAAAAAATAATTTTCGATTGTAGGTAAAGTTTTCTCAAACAACTGATTACTTTGACTATAACGGATATAGTAGTTTCGTGTACTATCAAGAGGAATTGGTGACTCGATACGAATTGTATCAAGCAAATAGAAAGTGTCATTTAGTTGTTCTGACAGATCACCCAAACTTAATCCAGTTGCACGAGCAGACAAATGGTTTTTCTTGATGTAATACTCCTTAATGGTATTAATTTTTTTTGTTCTAAAGTCTGGCTCCGTGAATAAATGAATTTCCTTGGTCTGTAGGTTTTGGGCCTTGATTGCCTGCTTCTCCTTTGACCATATTATAATAGAATCGTCAGAGAACACATCACCCTTTCTGTATTCTCTACTACCTATTTTCACAGACGGAGTGTTCATCTGTATAATCTTATAATTATCGGCAAACAACGTTAAGACAACAGATAACGTAAACAGTGATAAAAGCGACTTTCTCATACTTTAGTTCTTTTATAATTAATAATGTTTTTTTGAATTGCGAAATAGAATGAAGGTAAAAAAATACTTGTTGATATGCTCCAAAATAGATCCAAAAATATTACTACGATGGTGAGCAATATCGTATACTCTATCAATGACAAAGTAAAGTGCAATAGCTTTGACTGAGATTTGCGTACGAACGTAATCTTTTCGAGTATGGATCTGTGGCTAAATTGAGATATAGAAATTATAAAATAAATAGCAGCCATCAATAATAAAACCCAGAAATTTGCTATATGCTTATTTTCAATCAAAGAACGAAAGGCATAAAACGTTATGACAGATCCTGGTTTAAGACCGGAATATGTATCATGTAGGTCTTCAATCATATCTCCAATAACAATATACTTATCCTTAGTCAGAGTAGAAATGTCTGTTTCGGTATAATTATCTAACAAATCACTTCCAAGATTATAGTATAACTTGTTATTATCTTCATTATACTCACTAAAATGTTCAACAGGAAAATCCACAAAAAGACTATTATAACATAATTTCCCATCACAAGTATATAAAAATGCATGCTTATTGATACTCTTTCCTGTTAGTTCATTATAAGCGAATAGGGGCATCGAGGGATTACGTCCATAAGAATATCTGTATCTCACAAAGTTAGTGGCAACTATCGTAGCATCATAATCACTCAGAGCGGATTTTTTCATCAAAGAACTGTCTGCTATTTCAATATCTGAATGATTAGCTACAACAATATTATCCATAGTGCTGATTTCAGCATAAAGAAGAGAATCTATTTCTGGGACATTATACCCTCTCTCAAATCTGACATCAAGAAATATATATGCATATTGATTCGTAGTATGGAGCAAATGAAGAAATGTAAGCAACTTACCCCTATCTGTAATATCTGTATTACCGATAGGCATTCCATGTTCATCTGACAAATCTATCAACTGTTTATCGTATGCGATATTTACAAAAAGAACATCTTCCTTATTTTCTTTACTCTCTACTCCCAATTTGTGTTTGAGCATTTGCATCCATGCAAAATGGTTTAAATCTTCTCCCGTAAAAAGAGGCTGATTGTTAAGAAAATAGGAAAGAAAAGATAGGATGAGCACATTGCATATTGAAACAAATAAAGCATTCTTTCTTTGTTTCAACCACAAAATGGCAACGCAAATATGTTTTTTCGTCAGTTTCATTATTCTGTACTAATCTAATGCGTCCAACAAGATGAATGCGGCCCAATAGTATGGGTCTTGGTATTTCTTTGCTTTCTTGTACGTTTTCTCTCTGCTTGCATTTTGTTGTGCTTGTTCTTTGGCATGAGCAGACACCGACGGACGAGCATCTGATTTTACTTCAACCTCTACTTCGTATTCCCTCACATATTTCTGTGCCTGTTTTAAGGATTCGTATTTACTCATGCCAGAAGTCAAGTTCTTATAAAACTGAGTCATCAAAAGACGGGTAGCCTCATCGTCCACCTTCCACAAGCTCATAAGAAGTGAATTGGCACCAGCTTTTTTGAATCCCCGTTGCAAACCAAACACACCGTCACCCTTAATTTCTCCAAGTCCTGTCTGACAGGCAGATAGTACAACTAAGTCTAGCCCTCGCAGATCCAATTGAGAGATTTCTTTGGCCGTAAGAATTCCATCATCCACTCCTTCTGGTAGCTTCTTTCCCATCAACGCAATATTTGCACCGGCAAATAGCAGTCCAGAGCGTGTCAATGCTTTATCTTCACCATATTTTGGAATATTGTCGTTAATCATTAGGAAGTCAAGGTCTCCTCTGTATTTTGCTTCTTTTTCCGTCCAATAAAAACCGTGTGTAGCAATGTGCAACAAGTTTTGTTTTTTGCCCGATAGGTTTTTGAGAGCACCTTCAGTCGCAAGCGTATCAATTAACAAATTGGTCACTATTTTCTTTTGTCCTAAAGTCTTGTTAATCTCTTCGGCCTCTATCTTTGTAGCAGGCAAATAGGAGGCACCTGCTCTCAGATTTAGAGAATCGCCTATAGAAAATAGCTCATCTCCATACGACCTTTCGGTTGAACGATATTTTCTGCTATCCGCAACAAGAAGTTCTTCGTTGGTATCATATTTCACGCCACCATATACAGATGCTAGTTTCCGTGACTTCTTCTCTTTAATCATTGCCAATTGTCTTGTTGAAGACAAACGATACATAGACCATTTATCCGTCATCCTCCCCTCACCGCTCCAATGAAGTAAATACTCTATACCTATATTATACAATTCTCCTGATGGAGCAAAATATATATTCTGTACTCCTTCCAAATATCCTGCAAGCGGTTCCCATACCAATTTGCTTATAGAAGTGCTTTTGTAAGGGTCTTCGTCTGTCTTCAATTGCTTCTCTTCAAACAAAGGAATCATTTCTGGAGTTTTCATGTCTTTCCTTAAAACGTATGCAATATACATAGTGCTATCATTTGTCAAAGGGAAAGATACAAATTCTATGCCCACGTCTTTTTGTCCCAATTTTGCTTGTACATCCTGCCATTTTATTTTTAGATTCTCAGTATAATCACCAAATAGTTTCGATTTGTTTATTAACAATTTCTCTTTTAATTCTATACATTGACTTAAAGAATCAAGATTTAGCTCCCTTTTAGATAGAGGCAAACTACATAATTTGTTAAATGCAGCACGTTCTGTTTTTATTTCATCAAATAAAGCTATTATAGATTGATCACCTTGTTCATAGAGTAACTTTTTCATTTCAATCTCTGAGTTAAGTAACAAACCCTTACTTAAGAGGATTCCATCATATGCCAATTGTATATAATCAAAATTATTAATATTGTATAATGCGTAATTATGCAGATTGTTTGCATACATCTTATTGTATAGAGCCCAAAAATCCTTTTGTTGATTTAAAGAAAGACTCGGGAAAAAAGATAGAATATGAGCAGACACTTTACCAATTAATTCCATATAGCAATCGGCAGCCCTTTTATAATCATTCAATTTCCAGTAGAACGAGGATTGGTTATGTAATGAATAATAATAATCCTGATGATTATCTCCCACAACATCTATAAACATTTGTCGAGCAAACAATGAATGTAACAATGCATTTTCATATTCTTTGTTTTCATAATAATGTGTTGCAATTCCATCCATAATATTTGCAACAAGCAACATGGAGTTATGTTTCTTGGCAATTTCCATGGCTTCTTTTTCTATACTAATTGCCTTTTCGTGATTACTTTCATATGTGGCAATATTATGTAAGAACAAAGCATATGCTAAAGTGGAATCACCAAGTATTCTTTCCTGAAACTCTTCTTCATATATTTTAGCATCAGATCGTTTTCCTTCATGATAACAATATGAAATTAAATTGTTTAATGTGGACGTAATATAATGATGATTCTTTTCGATGGGTAAGTTCTTATATATATCAAAAGCTTTTCTCTCTAACTTGATGGCTTGATCATAGTCTCCATATTCTGCATATGCATATCCCAGATTTGATAGTAGAGTGGCATATTTTTCATGTTTTTCTCCATATACAACTTTCATGATTTTAAGAGATTCTTCTAAACAATCTCTTCCTTTTATAATTTGGCCATTATATATATAATTTAAGCCTAAATTTGAAAGTATTGTTGCATATGTAACAATGTTTCCGTCCTTGTTTCTGGAAATAAATTTCAGACACTCTTCTGCATAATATATAGCATTTTCAAAATCGTTTAAGTTCCCATATATAACCGACATGTTATTTAGTCCTGCAAAATAAAGAGCGGAATCTCTTTGTGCTTCTGCAATTGCTATTACCTTTTTGCAATGAAAAAGTGCTTTTAAAGAATTCTCATTGGCAATATATGCGGATGATAACAACATCGAAGTGTTTGCGTATTTTATAGAAACAGAATCTCCATTAGCTTTATAAATAATCAATGATTGTTCACCTTTTTCAATTGCTTTGTTAGGATTACCCATACTCTTATAGATAGTCCCAAGAATCTTTAATTCTTCTGCATACTGAAATGAATCATTTCCAAATTGTTTTTTAATTTTATTTACGACAACTTCTTGAAACTCCAATGCCTTTGGATAGTTTCCGAGTTGACAATAACACAAAACAACCATACCAGAAAACAGAGTGTACCATTTATTGTTTGATGAATCTATAGTTTTTAATCCATCCAAAAAGGGATGCAATGCATCATCATACTGATTACTCCTAAAAGCCTCCATTCCCTTCTCAAAATATGGATAAAATATGGAGTCTTCTACTTCTTCTTGTGAATATATAGCGTTTACAGAACTAAACAGTATAACTGTACATAGCAATAATCTTTTTATCATATTAATCTATTTTTATTGTTCTAAACACTTCCTGATATTAACTTCTTGGATTAATAGTGAGTCTGATTTTGCAGATTGTCCGTAGACAATCGCACAATCAAAAATTATTTGACATATGGCGAATAGCACTAATCTTTTCATGTTGACATCCTGTTAATTAATTGCATCAAGTAAGATGAAAGCAGCCCAGTAATATGGGGCTTGGTATTTCTTTGCTTTCTTATACGTTTTCTCTCTGCTTGCATTTTGTTGTGCTTGTTCTTTGGCATGAGCAGACACCGACGGACGAGCATCTGATTTTACTTCAACCTCTACTTCGTATTCCCTCACATATTTCTGTGCCTGTTTTAAGGATTCGTATTTACTCATGCCAGAAGTCAAGTTCTTATAAAACTGAGTCATCAAAAGACGGGTAGCCTCATCGTCCACCTTCCACAAGCTCATAAGAAGTGAATTGGCACCAGCTTTTTTGAATCCCCGTTGCAAACCAAACACACCGTCACCCTTAATTTCTCCAAGTCCTGTCTGACAGGCAGATAGTACAACTAAGTCTAGCCCTCGCAGATCCAATTGAGAGATTTCTTTGGCCGTAAGAATTCCATCATCCACTCCTTCTGGTAGCCTCTTTCCCATCAGCGCATTATTTGCACCAGCTAACAACAACCCAGAACGGGTTAAAGCTTTATCTTCAACAGAATTCTCTTGTACATTGCTATCAACCATCAAGAATTTCAAGTCGTTTCTGAACTTTGTTTCACTCTCAGACCAATAGAATCCATGAGTAGCAATATGTAAAATGTTAGTCTTTCTTCCAGACAAATTTTTAAAAGCTCCTTCTGTTGCTTGTGTGTCAAATAAAACATAGGTTTTTATGAGTTTATTCTCCAAACTTCTTTTTACCTCTTCCGCTTCAGCTTTAGTCGCAGGGAGATAAGCTGCTCCACCTCGAAGATTTATGAAGTGAGCGACATCTGTAGAACCATCAACAAATGATCTTTTTCCATTTGAATACCTCCTACTATCTGAGAGCAACACGTCCTCATTTGCGTCGTACTGTATTCCACCAAATACGGAAGCATGTTTCAATGATTCTTTATGGGGAGAAACGAGCTGTCGAGTCGATGACAAGCGGTACATATTCCATTTGTCAGACATTAAGCATGGTTGATTCCAGTGTGGGAGTGATTCTATTGATATATTAAATAACTCTCCATCTGGTGAAAAATAAATATTCTTTATATTTTCCAATTCAATTTCAAGAGGTTTCCAAATAAGATCAGTTAGAATGTTACTTTGATACAAGTTAATACTGTTGTTCGGTAAATCTAATTGTTTAAATAGAGGAACAATTTTCGGATACCCTTCTTTGTTTTTTGAAATAATTGCCATGTATGCAACACTATCACGCATGAAAATCTTATAATTCACTTTCAAAAATTCTATGGCAATATCGTTTTTACCTAATTTTGACATGACATCATCGTATCCAACTTTAAGATGTTGATTATATTGCAAATCTTTTAAGGTTAGTAATAGATTCCTTTCTTCATTAATACTACCTTCACTGTCATTTTTTATCCAACGATTATATATTTCCTTTGTCGTAGAGTCGTTCTTGACTTTGTCATTAAGAGCCTCTTTTAGTGCGACATCAGAATTTAGTAATAGTCCTTTAACAAAAAGGGCAACATTGAAGGCTAATTCAGCAGTTTCGAGGGAAGGATTATAGTATGCAATTCTTACAAAATCCATAAAATCTTCAATATCGCTGCCCCAAACATACTCTCTTAATGATTTGTCTGCATATAAGAAGTTTCTAAGTTCCCTATCCTGTAAAAGGTTAAAGATAATTACTTCCCAAGCAATATAATTATTAAAATCACCTAATATGTTATAACATTTTGCCACACTTCGAGCATAATTGATTTTTTCGAGCCCTAACTCCTTGCACAAATTGAAACATAATTCATGGTGTTTTATTGCCTCTTTCCAATAAGGATAATACGAACGGCAATCTATCATGTCTGTAGCGATTAAATCATGTAAAGAAATCTTTTCAGAATCATCATTGAAGAGATTTTCATTTTCATTTAGGATTGAAAAAGCTTTGTCTATCCATACTAAATTAGTGACTTCCTTGTTTTTTTTGAGTAGTTCAAAAGAATAATCAATAATTCTTTTTATTGCAGCCCGTCTTCCCCCTTCATCTTGATTTTTATATCTATTATTGCTTATCTGCAGATATTGCATTTCATATTTTATAGCCTTTTCAAATTCTTCTAATTTTTCATAAATTCGCGCAATTTCGCTAAATCCTACATGATATTGTAGTTCCATCCCTCTTCGATTTGCTAAATTATGTTTTTTTAAGGCAAATTGCAAAGCATTCTTGTAATCATTGTCGTATTTATAATAATCTTGCATAGCATCTAATGCCCAATAGAGACTTTCATAAAGAGAATCGTGCTTTGTTAAAATGTCAATTCTTTGTTGGCATATTTCCCTTGCTTTATCATGCCACCTGTTTTCAGTTTCACCCATGGAATCTTCAGACAAGACACTACCAACAATTTGAGCAATACCATTTTGATTTATATCTTCAACAATCATATGTGTTTTAGAATCTAAGGAATCATGTAGATCATAAAACATTGCATCGTTCATCGTTTTAAGAAAACTATGACTAATTTTTTCATCAACATTAGGTCTTCTCCAGTATATATCTTCGATTATAGCAAGGACGTTGACATACCGACTCACACTGATATTCTTATTGCTTTTTTTTAGGAATTCGTTAAATAGAGTCAAAGAATGATTATATATAGAATCAACATAGCTAAGCCTATAATTCCTTTTTTGCTGATCAAAGCACATTGTAATATATTCACCATCATAATACTGAGCATAAATTTTCTCAGCAATAGCTAGTTGCAATATAGACTCAATTTCTTCTTCCTTTTTCCCATATTTTCGACAAATAGAATTAGCGTATTTCATTCTGTCTATCCACCTCTTGGAATCTAAATAACAAGAGTTCTTATAAAAATCTCCAGAAGACAATACATAATAAAGGAATTCTTCCGAAGATTCACTATAATAATTCTTAACTCCATTGAGGTATTCGTCAAACAAACTGTCTGCAATTTGTGCTATCATTTTGTTTTGATCAATTTTTGTTGTTGTGGACAAATCTCTATTTATTATTTTTTGATATGTTTGCGCAATAATCAAATTACTGTTTACTGCCCATATATGATTGGGATTTATGATACTATCTACATAATGCTTCCTCATCGAATATAATTCTATTGCTTTTTCATAGTAACCAACTTCAACATATCGTCTGGCTTCATTTGATAAAGAGTCTGGGATAAACATGCATCTATGGTCTATGGGGGTGGCTTTATAATACAATCTTGTATATTCATTGTTTTGAGCATCTTCTTCTCGTCCTAACTTATATAAAGTATGCCCTAACCACATTCCGGAATAGACAATTTTTTGAGGTCTGGTTTTTCTGTAAATGATGGAATCTATAGATAGCAATTGCTCAAATGCCGGTAATGCCTCTTTGTATTTTCCTGCATTATACAAATCAAAACCTATAGCAAATAATGAGTCAGAAAGTGAAGATTGACAATAAGCAGAAGAACAGCCTATTGCATAAATAAGTGTAATGTATATTAGTCTTTTCATTATTTTAGTTCCATTTAATTAATTGCGTCAAGTAAGATGAAAGCTGCCCAGTAATAAGGATCTTGATATTTCTTTACTTTCTTAATCGTTTTCTCCTTGGTTGTTTTTTGTTGTGCTTGTTCTTTGGCATGAGCAGATACCGACGGACGAGTGTCTGATTTCACTTCAACCTCTTCTTCGTATTCCCTCACATACTTTTGCGCATGTTTCAGAGATCCGCTTTTGCTCATTCCTGAAGTAAGGTTTTTGTAGAACTGGGTCATTAATAACTGCGTAGCAATATCATCAACTTTCCATAGGCTCATTAGAAGAGTGTTTGCTCCAGCCTTTTTAAAACCACGCTGCAAACCAAAAACGCCATCGCCCGTTATTTCTCCGAGCCCAGTTTGACAAGCAGACATTACTACTAAATCTAAATTCCTAAAATCTAATAGAGATATTTCTTTTGCTGTTAAGACTCCATCATCAACATTATCAGGCAATTTTTCCCCTTTTAGAGCATTATTTGCTCCTGAAAATAGTAATCCTGAACGTGTTAAAGGTTTGTCTTCCATATACCTCACATTTAGACTATTCAATTGAAGGAAATTTAATTTTTTTGAGTATTGGACTTCTTTCTCTGTCCAATAAAAACCGTGTGTAGCAATATGTAAAAGTCTTGTATTCCTACCAGACAAATCCTTAAAAGAAGCTTCACTCGCAAGTGTGTCTGTCAATAATGAGACTGAAATGTTACTCTTTTTAAGAGTTTTATAGATGTCTTCAACTTCTTTCTTGGTAGCTGGAAGATATGAGACACCAGCCCTCAGATTTAAGGAATCTGCCACATTTAAAGATGCCCATTGCACATCTCTATTATTTGAATAAAACTTTCTACTGTCCGCTATTAAGAATTCCTTTCCTGCATCATATTTGATACCACCGAATACCGAAGCAAGGTTAGTGTTAATATCCTTTTTCTTGCTAATAATTTCTCGTGTTGACGATAATCTGAAGATTTCCCATTTATCTGATACCAAATCACCTTTTGTTGAATAAGGGAGGTTTTCGATAGCGATATTGTACAACTCACCAGTAGGCGCAAAATATACGGTCTTGACATTACTCAATTCCTTATACAAAGGTTTCCATATTAAATTGGTCAAATCCTCTTTTTTGTAATATTGGTCTTTGCTAAGTTTGCGTAAATCGCTTTCGCGGAACAAATCAATAATTAATGGTTCTTTATATTCCTTCTTCAATAATAACGCTATATATTGATCACTATTTCCTACCTTAGTTTTAGCAAACTCTATTGCCATTTCATCGCTATGAAGTTTGTCTTGCACTTGACTCCATTGTATTTGCAAGGCTTCATTATAATTCCCTATTTCTTTGCAACGTAGCAACAAGAGAGATTCTAAACTGTCAACCTCATTTTCATAAGGTTCTCTACCATCTTCTCTTTGTGCTAATTCGATTTTAGCTGTTTCTAATTTTCCATATAACTCATTTAGTTTACTATCGTCATTGTGGTCATGTATAAAATCTATCAGCAGCCTTTCTGAGTTAATTAAAAGGCCTTTCGTAAACAGTTCCTTATTATAAGCAAGGATGCCTGCACCTAAATAGTCTTTGCGTTGATATGCCCGAGATAAAAACAATTCAAAATCAGATGTATCATAATCAACTATTTGTTCACGTAACTTGCGATGAGAAAACAAAAACATGCTCAAATAATCTTTAAAAACAGATTCTTGCTGCTGAATTGCTAATTTCATTGATTCTTCTTTGTCACCTATTTGCCAAAGGCATTCAGCATACCTGGCTGCATGATAGTTCGAATTCCCCCAAAAATGATTAACTTTACAAGTATCCAAGTATTCTTTAACATACGGTAATGCTTTTTGGTAATACTCTTTTTCATTCGATAATCCGCCCAAATTGTAATATGCTGTTCCCAATTTATTAATCACTTCGTTGCGTTTGTAGATATAGATGAAATTCTTATCTTTTATAGAATCTTTTATAGCAGCATTTTTTATTAATGACAAAAAGTGTTCTCCATTCGAAATAATCTGCTTTAATATCTTCTCGTTTTTGGAAGAATTGGGCATAACTTCATACTGTTGGATAATTTCTCGATATGCATATACATATGTGTCATAGTCCCTCAGTTCCTTAGAAACATTCGCCAATTTTTGATAACTCCCAACACTTTCAGCATAGAGATGAGCCTCGGACTGTTTTTTCGCAATGCTCTTCCATAATTCTATATATTCCTTCTCAGAAAACAGAGAATCTTCCTTGTTGGTATAATTATCAATGGCATCTTTCAAATAACCTATTCCAATTTTCAAAAAATTAAATTCTTGCGTTCTATCGTTATCGGCTTTCTCCAAGTATTTAGCTATGTATCCCAGAAAAATTTGGCCATTCACTTTGTCTAGATATTCGGCATCCTCAGAACTGGTCGCCAATTTTCTATCTAAATAGTAAGTGCAATCCTTTTCATTAAAATCATTAGATTTAAGTTTTGATGCAATACCAGCTAAAGAAAAAAAACACTCTGCCTTCTTTTTATAGGCCCAAACTTTTCCCTGCCATCTGTCGGCATACCTTATCACTTCGGAATACGCCGAATCAGCACTTACAAAATGGTTTAGAGCCGAACCTAAAACATCAAGATAATCTATTCCTCTTACTGTTTGAAGTTTTTCTTCATACTCATATTCTGCATACATTCGATTTGCTTCGCCCAAAAAAGTTGATATTCTTGCTAAATATGAAGTATCCGATGGAAAATACAATTTGCACAAACGTAAACTGTTCTTTAAATTATTTATCCCAATGTCCGAGGCATTCACTTGATTATCGCATAAATCAAAATATGAATCTGTCAAATAGTTTATGTACGTCCCATCATTTTCTCCATATAACAGTTTTACACTTTCCAGGAAACTAAGATACAAAGAATCTCTTTCCTCTCGAGTTCTGTACCAGAGTGATAATTCTTCATACTTCTGATATGGGTTTGTTACATATCCAAATCTGCGCAAATCTTTTGTTAGCTCTTTTGCTAACAAATAGTCATTGTTTGCTGCCCAAATATGCCTTTTGGGTAACAAATTGTTTACCAGCACTCCTCGCTTTCTGTAAATTGAAATAATCTCGTTTTTACCTATTACGTCATTCTGCAATTTTTGCTGTGCGTCTAAAATTAGGGCCAACATATCGTCCATTGACAAATTTTCAGTATCAATAGCTCGCCCATCTTTTAACTTATTTGCAATTAAAGCTAATGAATCAACTTCATTCATCAATCTCGGGTCAACGGGAGTGGCCTTATAATAACGGTAAGTATATCCATTTTCTTGTGCATCCTTTTCTCTTCCCAATTTATACAGTGTATTCCCCAACCACATTCCCGTGTATATCATTCGCTGATAGTGCTCCGTCTCATAAAGTAAAGTATCAATACCTAACAAATCCTCGAATACAGGTAGTGCTTTATCATATTCTTTGTTGCTATATAAATTATAGCCACAAACAAATAGAGAATCTGATATTCTTACAGAATCTTGCCTGCTTAATTGTTGAGCACAGCCCAAACAAGATATAAAACAGAAAAGAAAAAGGATACACTTTCTCATGCGCCTAGTGACTACTCTCTAATCCTAACTTGTCAATTGCATCCTTGGTGATAATGCCTGCAGGTGCTTTTAATGTAGTAATCACCCAAGATTTCGTAAGTTCATCCCATTGCTGATTAGATATAACTTGCCAACTACGAGCCAAAAGATTCTCTTTGTTTTGCATTCCTTTGCGATGCTTGTGATCTTGTTTCCAGTTGTCGCGGTAATGCTGTGTTACATCGCAAGTCTCGCGAAGTTCGATTGATAGCTTGTATTCACCTGTTCCCCAACTGTTCTTGAAATTGTCTTCAGCATCACGATAGCCCATATATGAACGAGGCACAATAAAACTTTCACCCACCACTTTGTAAGCAGGCTGTGCATCATTTTCACGGACATAGCGAAGAAATCCTTTGTTGTCAAGGACTTTTTCATCAACGGGAATATTGATTGAAAACTCACCAAGTTCTTGGTTTTTCTGTAATTGTACAATTTCATTCATCCAGGAAGAAGTAAGCTTTATATTCATTGAGAGCGTGAAGTTCTGTCGCTCTTCAAAAGAATAAGGTATGTCAAGATAGGTATTCGGCAAATTTGAATGCGTTGGGCTAACAATCAGAGTATCAAGCACCAACTCAAACTTGGAATGATTAATAATTCGGTGAATCTTCGAACGATCAATATGGCAGGAAATATAAAAAACGGTGTCTTTATCGATTTTACGCAAACAGCCAATACCGTCAAATCTCATTCCTTTCGGATCCATTGCTCCATCGAAAGAAGTTTCCTTATAAAAATCGTTAATCTCGGACACTGTGCTGATTTGTGTCTGCCATACATTCTCGGCTTTTACTGTTTCTTCCCATTGTTGTTTCATACGGGTATTGTGTGTAAAAAGAGAGCCAATAGCATTCACGCCCATATCAATAAATGAAGTAACATAACCTGCGCCAATTCCCTTAACAGCTTCTTTGCTGGCAAAGAACAGATCTGATAAATAACCACGCGATTTTAATTCGTTACTTTGTTGTTGTATCTCCTGTGCCAAATCCTCGCTTGTGTAAATGAAGGTTTGATACTGAACAGAGTGATTCTGTGCCATTCCCAACATAGGGAATAACGCGCTAACTAACATTGTTGCAATCTTATTCATTTTTATGTCTATTTTTATGTTCTCTTGTTACGTGAAAATGCGCAGACAGAATCCACGCGCTACCAAGGTTTACCACAACCTAAACATGCCATAGAAACGTCTGCGCACTATGGCGCGACGCTCTTGCATGTTTCTATTTGGCCCATTTACTTAGCGAGGTGGTAATTCGGTAGCGTAGGAGCCAATATGTTTCCCATCAGGGAATTTGGGTGTAAAGTTACAAAAAAATGGGGACTTAAAAGAATGTAAGAACCAAAAAGTGACAAAACAGGTCAAATTTTGTCGTTTTTTCACTCTTGAAGACACAAAACGGGCGGTTTGTACATTCGTTTTATGGTTTAATGACGCATTATTTGTACATATAAAATCTCTCAGTGAGAACAAAAAATGTGAGAAGCGTCATTTAAGCACCTCTCACATTCCCATTATGGTCTTAATCCCTTACTTGGCGTTTCCTTATGTGGTGACATCTCTACCACATCATCACCATTGGCGACCTTCTGTTGTTGCTCTGGCTCCTTGTCCTTCGCTAACTCCAGTTGAATCTTCCGGTCAAGTGCAGCCAGTTCGGACTTCAAACCTTTGAGTTCATCCTCTTTCTTCCACTGCTTGTTTGCTATCTCCTTCAAGAGCGGAATGTCCTTGGCAAGAACAGCATTTTTCTCTTTATACTGCTCTATGGTCTGTGGGATGCGTTCCAGTGAGTTGATGAAGTTCCGGGCAGCGGCTATTGGGTCAGACAGTGCTATGAAGCCGTTGTTATACCTATACTTGTAATTACCTTCCACGCAAAACTTGTTTTGGAACATGCCCAATCCGTCCTTGTCAAGCGGCTCACTGCACATCAGGATAGGGAAGCCGTGAATCTCACCGACACGTCGGTATTCGCCTTTGGTATCTTTCTCCTTGGCAATCTTCTGGAGTTGCTTGCCGATGCTTTCTTCATCCGTTGGCTTGAAACCATCCAGACGGATGGGATTAAGCAGATTACCTTCGCCGTCGAGTTTACGCTGAGACTTGTGTTTGTCGAAGTCTTCCTGCAACTTGGCGATAACCCCATTGTTACGCTCCAGTTCCTCTTGCTTAACCTCCAAACGCCAGACGGATTCATTCCGTCCCTTGTTGAACGACTTGCGTTCACCCTCCAATGCGGCAATCTTCTTTTCCAATTTCGCCTTATCCAGCAAGTCGGTGTTGCCCGACAGAATGGCCATGTACTCTGAGAAATTCATGCCCGACTTCTCATCCATTGCACCCTCGTCAATGGTACGGGCACCGAGTGCGCCGCTCTTTAACTGTGAGATAAACATCTGCTTGCAGTGAAGAAGATTGAACTTATAACTGTCAAGCGACTTTTCAACTGCATAGATGATAACATCCACTTTGTTATCGGCAAAATGCTTGGCGATCTCATTCCTTGCACGCACCGCCCGACCGTTGCGCTGCTCCAAATCCGAGGGGCGCCAAGGCGTGTCCAAATGATGAATCGCCACGGCTCTTTTCTGTGCATTCACACCCGTGCCGAGCATGGAGGTGGAGCCGAACAGCACACGGACGCTGCCCTCATTCATGGCAGAGATAACCGCCTTTCGTGCCTTCTCGTTCTTACATTCCTGTATGAAACGTATCTCATTGGCTGGGATGCTATAGTCCTCCACCAACTTGCGCTTGATTTCAGAATAAACCGACCAGCACTCATTACCTTGCCATGTACCTAGATCTGAGAATACGAATTGTGTTCCCTTCTGAGCATCGAAGCGACGGTAGTAGTCTGCAATCATCTTGGCACAGTGTGAAGCCTTGTTGTCGGGATGGTCTTCGTAGTTCGGGCTTATCATGCGCATATCCAGCGCCATCTTTCGGGCATAATCAGTGGCAATGAGCATTTTCGCCTTTTCCTCCGTTTCTGAGAGCGGAGGACGACCGAGCAATGTGGCATCACCCGACTTGGCAAACTCCATCAGCCGTTTGATAAACTCTTCCTGGTCTGGTGTCGGTGGTATGTTGTGCAGTATCTCGTTCTTCTCAGGTCTGTCCACACCCACGTCTGCCGCCGTGCGATAGTCCGTAATCTCGTTGTAGAATGCAGCAAGTTCAGGTACTTTAATAAAGTATCGGAAACGCTCTTTCTGTACGATGTTGTTAGTGACGTTAAACTCAAAGTCGGTGGTCTTCTTGGCGAAGATAGCCGCCCACGCATCGAAGCAACGGATGTTCTGACGTTCCAGTTCACGGGGACGCAGGTACTTGAAGAGCAAGTAAAGTTCCGTCAGTGAGTTGCTGATGGTCGTACCCGAAAGGAAGGTTGCACCGAGGTCTCTGCCCGTCCGTTCCTGTATGGTACGGATGGCAAAGAGCATGTTTAAGGCTCTTTGGCTACCCTCCGAGTTGCCGAGTCCAGCCACACGGTCGTGACGGGTGTTGAACATCAGGTTTTTGAACTGGTGACTTTCATCGACAAACAGATGGTCGATGCCCATCTGCTTGAAGTCGCATACGTCATCCGTGCGCGTCTCTATCTGATAGGCAATCCTCTCCAACTTCGCTTCGAGGTTGAACTTCCGCTTCTCCAGTCCGCGCAGCATTTTCTTACTCACCTCCTTGCCCTGCGCCCGCAGCACTTCAAGGTTTTCCTCCACGCTGTCAAGTTCAGCCTGTAAAATCTCCTGCTGCAATTCCGGCGACTGAGGAATCTTGCCAAACTGGTCGTGTGACATAATCACACAGTCAAAATCGTTGTTCTTAATCGTGTTAAAGAACTTGATGCGGTTAGCGGTCGAAAAGTCCTTTTCCGAGGCATAGAGGATACGGGCATTGGGATATGCCGCCATATAGGTAACGGCAATTTCTGCCACATTCGCCTTCAGACCGATAATCATGGGCTTGTGCGCCAGTCCTAGACGCTTCATCTCATGCGCTGCAATGCACATTATCAGCGTTTTACCCGTACCGACTTCGTGGTCGCAGATCCCGCCTCCGTTCTGCTTCAGCATCCAGATACAGTCCTTCTGTGAACCGTAGATGCTCTTGATGCCATAGCGTCGTTCCAGTGATTTCATGTCGAGGTCAGGGAAAGTCTGGTGACTGCCGTCGTACTTTGGGCGCACAAAGCAGTTGAACTTACGGTTATACATATCCGTCAGCCGTTCCTTGAACTCCAGCGACTGCTCTTCCAGCCAGTCAGAGAAACCGTTACGTATCTCGTCAATCTTTGAGTTTGCCAGTTGGATGCCCTCAGCATCCCTCACTTTGATGTCGTTGCCGTTGTCATCCTTGCCGATGCTCTTCATCATGTCGGGGCAGGTGTTGTGCAAGGCATGTTTCAGCAGGGCTATACCATCATACGTGCGGTAGTAGCCATGCACACAGAACTCTTCGGTAATCTTCATGTTCTTCTCGCTGCAAGCCACAGAGAACTCATCCATACTCTCCGAATAGCCGATGCGGATGTCCGTACCGTAGAGTTGGGTCATATAGGCAGAGAACATACCCGTTGGAATCCAACGCTCACCAAAGTTGAAGTCAAGATCGTCGAACTGGATGCGCTCAGGAAAAGATGCTTTGAGGGCTTCCAAGGATGCTTCGACGCGAGGGTCAGGTGTATAGACTTCCTGATAATCCTCTGCCCATTCCTTCTGTTTCTCCATCCACATCTCAATGTCCTCCGCTTTCTGTATGACATTCCCGGCAATGAAGCGGTCTTTGACCTCATAATGCCATGTGAGCGGATTGTAGTAGATTTTACCTTCAAGGCTTTTCGTCAGTTCATCCTCTGTCATGCTGACAAGATGAGCCATATAGTCCAGTTCCACACGACCATACTTGTTGAGCGATGCAGACAATGCTTCTTCTGGTGTATCCACCTGTGTCACCTCATTGATGTTGAACGAAACGGGATGGTCGAAAATGTCAGCCTTGATAAACTCACCATTCTCCACTCGCTCAATGGCAAGGGTGTCACGACCGTGTGCGTCCGTCAGTAGCAGTTTGGTCATCTGTCCCATGTTCAGATGCCCGAAGTCCTTCACGAACTGGTCATAGAGGGTGTTCAGTTCCTCACGGAGTTTCCTGTTTTCCTCATGGTTGTCAGCCTCGTAAGTGTAGAGCGTTTCGTAGGTGTCACGCAGAGGAATGTAGGTAGTGAGCCGTGCCGTCTGCATAGCATTCAGTTCCAACGGGTGGAAGGTAGCCCCATATTCCGTTACATCGCGCAGGTGTCCGAGATTGCCGTCCTTATCCAATACAATGGTTCCGTCGCGATAGAACGGCTGCATATCCCCTGCAAATGGTCTTGGAGTGAGGTCAATCGGCTTGTTCTCTTTCTGTTGTGAGTCAGCGACAGATTTCTTGCTGGCAGTCTTTTTGCCATGGTCAACTGACTGTTGCTTACCATCATTGTGACTGCCGTACTTTTCCATAGCCTCCTTGGAGGGAAGAAAAGCGGGATTCATGGTGTCCGCCTGTCCCTGCCGTTCCAGTTCTGCCTTACGGTGTTCCTCTGCAATGACTCGCAGTTTGATTCTCTGCTCTGGAGTCATATCCATCATCACCTCATAGAAGCCGTTGATGGGTGGGTTCTCTTCCCAATTGATGTCAGCGTAAATGTCATCAGGATTGTCGGGTTTTGCGTCTTTCTCCTTTTTCTTGCCTTTATCCATGTTGAGGGTAGCCGAAAAGTCCAGTGCCAATGTTTGTTGGACGGCAGTAGTCTCTTTCTTTTTTCGGGGCTTGGTGTCCGACGCTTTCTTTGTCTTCTGCTTGGGCTTTTCCAATTCCGGGGTCTTCTCAAACTCCATCCCGTCCTCTTCCCAAAGGTCGAACAGACTGAGCATCGGAGACGGTGATGCCGCTTTTTGGGGCTTCTCTTCCTTGTCGGGCTTGGCTTCCTCAACGGGCTTTTGTTCTCCTACAACCGCCTTGTGTCGTTCTGCTTCCTTTGGTTCGTTTTTTTCTTCAATGACTTCCGCATCCTCAACGGCTAGACCTTTATACAGTGAATAGTTGAAGTTCTTGCTGATGTCTGCCAGTACAACCTTTTCCATGTCTGCAGCGATGCCGTTCACACCGCCCTCATGGATATACTCCATTGCAGGTTTGCCGTATGGATCGGTGTCACGCTTGGCAGAGGTGTGGATGATATGGTCACCATGTGCCACAAAATAGGAACTTGTTCCGATACCGTCCACATCCTCCACATTGATGAAAAGGCTGTCCGCCTCCGTCAGTTCCTGCTTGGCTGTGTTCTTCTGCAAGATGATGAGGTCACTGCCCACTTCCGTATTGGCATTCTCCGTAAAGAGGTTGTTGGGCAGACGGACGGCACTCACGAGGTCTGCATGGCGCAGCATTTCCTCACGGATGGGTGCCGATGTCGGCGAATCCATAACGCCCTGTGAGGTGATGAAGGCCACCACACCGCCGTCATGCACCGCATCCAGTGACTTCAGGAAAAAGTAGTTATGTACCGCCTTTGCCGCCTGTCGCCGGACAGGTTCCTTGCTGTTAGTATAGGCTGGATCAAAGACGGCAATGTCGCCAAACGGAATGTTAGACACCGCCATGTCGAAGTAGTTCTCAAACGGCTTTGCCAGCTTCTCAAATCCCTCAATCCTCACAATAGAGTCTTGATGAAGGGCTTTGAGTACCTTGCCAGTTAGGAGGTCTTTCTCGTAGGCCATGACGTATGTGTCTTTATTCTTCTGCTTCACGGCATCCACGAACACACCTATACCCGATGACGGCTCCAGCACCTTTTCGGGAATAACACCGAAATAGTTGAACGAGCCTATGAGGGTGTTCACGAATACGCCTGGTGTATAGAATGCCGTCAACACAGATGATTTCAGACTGTCCACATAGCGCTT